>SXGU01132187.1_pt1 | contig 89005 bp, 92 predicted proteins | sample 3174531 | NCBI WGS metagenome assembly SXGU01 (sample SAMN11356863, study PRJNA531348) | freshwater metagenome | isolation source: freshwater sample F1-140 | place: China: Fuxian Lake, Yuxi | collected 2017-12-25
CGTCGCAGTCACATTCGGATTCCGATCAGCCAACACCCGCGTAATAGCCGCGGTAAGAGTCGTCTTCCCATGATCCACATGACCAATCGTCCCAATATTCAAATGCGGTTTCGTCCGCTCAAACTTCGACTTAGCCATCTTCTTCTCCGTGCTCTCGGTTTCTTCGTATTTCTTCTAGATCTAATTCTGGTAGCGAGGGCGGGAGTCGAACCCGCGACACCACGATTATGAGCCGTGTGCTCTAACCACCTGAGCTACCCCGCCATTGGGAGCCCCCTGCCAGACTCGAACTGGCGACCCCTTCCTTACCATGGAAGTGCTCTACCGTCTGAGCTAAGGAGGCGGGCCGGGAGAGGTTACCTGAAAGACGCGATACCTTCTCAACCCGCATGAATAGTTCTGAGCCGACCGAGGCCGCCATAACCATTCGCCTTGTTGCGCCAGGCGACGCCGAAGGAATTCGTGAGATCTATAACCGCGAGGTGATCGGCTCAACGATCACCTTTGACATGGTTGAGCGCACGTTGCCTGAGCAACTCGAGTGGATAGCCGACCACAGCGGTTCGTATCCGGCCCTCGTCGCTGTAGATGCAGCGGGCACTGTGCTCGGATTTGCTTCGCTGTCTGCCTATCGACCACGGCCGGCCTACGCGACGACTGTCGAGAACTCTGTATATGTCCACCAGGATGCGCGCCGAACCGGCCTTGGGTCACGACTCATGGCTGAGCTAATAGCGCTTGCGATAGCCCACGGGTTTCACTCAATGATTGCGCGCATCGTTGGCGACCACGATGCCTCAATAGCGATGCACGCTGCCCTCGGTTTCAAGCCAATCGGGCGCGAACACGAGGTTGGGCGCAAGTTCGGAACCTGGCTAGATGTGGTTTTGATGCAGCGGATGCTCTAAGACAATTGTCTCAGCGCATCCGCCACACCAATTTCTGGTGGGCCGGGTTGGATTCGAACCAACGTAGCGATACGCAACGGGTTTACAGCCCATCCCCTTTGGCCACTCGGGTACCGACCCCAGAAGAGTGCGTACGATAGCAAGCTAACCCGTCTTTACTCTCTAGGAGCATCTGAGTATGCCTACGTTCGATGTCGTATCCGAAGTCGATATGCAAGAGGTCACTAACGCAGTCGATCAAGCCACCCGTGAACTCACCACTCGCTTCGACTTCAAAGGGACAGACAGCACCGTTGAGATAAACCCAAAGACCGGCGCTATTGATCTTGCTTCGGCAAGTGAAGAACGCCTAAAGGCTGTCGCTCAGGTGCTGGAAGAAAAGTTGGTACGCCGGAAGGTCTCGCTCAAGATCCTTGAGTACGGCAAGGTCGAAGAAGCAGCCAAGAACAGCGTGCGCCAGAGCTTGAAACTCACAGTAGGGATCTCTCAGGACAAGGCCAAAGAGATCGGCAAGTTCCTAAAAGCAGATGGCCCTAAAGGCGTTTCATACCAGATTCAAGGCGACACGCTGCGCATCCAGGGCAAGAAGCGCGACGACCTTCAGGCCGCGATGGCAGTGCTTCGCGAACACGATTTCGAGATCCCGCTCGAGTTCAAGAACTTCCGGGATTAAGGGATGTGGCCCCCGCAAGCGAGGGCCACACATCTAGCTGAATTCACTTTTAAGCGCAGTCGCCGATCGCCGTGAACTGAGGCACGTGAGCCGTATAGGTCCATGTGTGATACTCAGATGTTTCATTGAGGAAAGTAGGCACAAGAGCGGCTGAGTTCGGGTCGTCTGTACCTGAATGGCCATCGAGTGCCCTGTAAGCCTCAATAGCAGCCTGGATCGTCTGTTTGTCTGCCTTGCACGCTGAGGTGGTCCCTCGGTCACTGATACCGCTCACCGAGAAGATGACTACTGCGGCCAGGATGCCGAGGATCACGATCACTACTAATAGTTCTACGAGCGTGAAACCCTTTTCGAGAACGTTCTTGTCGTCCCAGCCCTTTGTTGCTTTTAGATGCTTAAGCATGATGAATCCTTTCATCTGTTTTGGCCAGCCCGGCTGGCGATCTAGGTGTCCGGGCTAGGCCCGATCCGGCGTCCGGTCATTGGACTATATGTCTATTCGGCGACAGACACTACGTCCTGAGTAGGTCTTTTGGCCCTTTGTCCAAAAGGTCACATTTACATGGACTTGGCGCCGAGCACTCCGTACATGGCCGAGATCAGTGCAACGGCAACGAAACCAACGACTACACCCATAGCGATAATGACCGCTGGCTCGAACAGGGTCGTCAATTTCTTGAGTTTGAACTCAACCTCCCGGCCGTAATAGTCCGAGCAATTAGCTAGTTGCCGGTCGAGGCTCCCTGTGCCTTCGCCGATCCGGATCATCTGCACAGCAGCATTCGGGAACAAACCACTATCGGCAATTGGGGCGGCGATGCCGTCGCCTTCGATCATTCTTTCTTTCACAACACCGAGGCCTGAAGCGAACACCGAGTTGTTGGTCGCGATGATCGCCGTAGCCATCGCATCTGGAAGCGGAACCCCCGCGCCAGCCATCGCCCCCAAGATGCGGGTTAGCCGTTCGACGACAGCGAGACGCACAATCTCGCCGATGAGGGGGACTCGTAGCAGCCACCTGTCCTTGAATGCCTTGCCTTGCTCTGTGGTCCGCATGAGATAGACGCACACACCAAGACCAAGAAACAGCAACACAACGAGATACCAAAAGTTCTCCATGAAGCTTGAAAGTCCGAGCAGCATCCGCGTTGGCAGTGGAAGTTCGCGGTCAAGTTCCTTGAAGAAATCTGCAAACTTCGGCAAGACAAATATCGCCATTGCAGCCATTGTGCAGATCGACATCACCAAGATCACCGCTGGGTAGGTGAGCGCTGACTTCACCTTCTGGCGCGACTCGTGATCACGATCTACATAGCCAGCAAGTTGATCGAGTGCTGTGTCCAATTGACCAGTGAGTTCTGCTGCCCGCAAGATTCCGACGTAGTACGGCGGGAACACATTTGAATGATCTGCGACAGCATCGGAGAAGGGCACTCCGTTTTCGATCTCTTCGCGAATGGCACCGACGATTTTTTGGAACCGTTTGTTGTCTGTGCCTTGCTCCACTACTTCGAGCGCGTCGCGAATGGAAAGACCAGACCTAGCGAACGCCGCGATCTGGCGCGAGAAATGCATGATCTCTGTTGGAGCGACGCGCTGCGGTGTGATCTCTATTCGCGAAAACTGTTTCGGTTCGCTGACGGACTCGACCTCGTAGTTCTCCGCCAAAAGTTGCCATCGCAAGGCTTCTTCTGTGAGCGCATCCCTCTTGCCCTTGTGCTTCTTGCCTTCTGAATCGCGAACTACATACTTAAACGTGGCCATCGGTAATGCTTCCTTTCATAGGAGACTCACGGTGCGTAAGACTTCTGCGAGCGTTGTCTGATCCTGAGTAATGAGTTCGATGCCTTGGGCGCGGAGCGTGTCCATGCCTTGGGTTAGTGCGAGTTTGCGGATCTCGTCTTTCGGTGCCTGCGACACGATCAGTTGCTTCATGCCATCGGTGATGTACAAGACCTCGTAGATTCCGATGCGCTCGTAGTAGCCGGTGCCCCCACAGAAGTTGCACCCTGCACCGGCTACAAACTTGGTTTTTGTTGGACTGCCACCACTGCTCAGAAAGAACGAAAGTTCCTCTGCCGTAGGCATATATGGACCGACACAGTGAGGACAAACTCTGCGTAAGAGACGTTGGCCAACTACGCCTAACAAAGAGGACGCGATGAGGAAGGGCTCGATCCCCATATCCATAAATCGGTGCAGCGCACTCACAGAGTCGGTTGCGTGTAACGACGTAAGAACGAAGTGACCAGTGAGAGCGGCTTGGGTTGCAATCCTCGCCGTTTCGATATCGCGAATCTCGCCGACGAGAATCACATCAGGGTCCTGGCGCAATACCGAGCGCAGTCCCGTAGCGAAAGTGATGCCAGCAGCAGCGTTGGTTTGGATCTGCGTGATGCCTGGGTAGACGTACTCCACAGGGTCTTCGATAGTTGTGATGTTTGTTGAGTCGGAGATGATCTCGGCCACCGTGGCATACAGCGTGGTGGTCTTTCCTGATCCTGTAGGACCAGCGCACACGACCATGCCGTGCGGGCTGCGGATCATGTCTCTGTACAACTTCGCTGCTTCTGGACGCATGCCGAGTTCACCGAGGAAATACAGCGCCCTCGCTTTGTCGAGCAACCGGAGCACACACTTTTCACCGAACACTGTTCCAGCGGTACTCACGCGCACATCGAGTTCTCTGCCTTGGACTATGACCTGGAACTGACCATCCTGCGGTCGGCGACGTTCGACGATGTTCATGTCGGCCATGACCTTCACCCGTGAAAGTAACGACTGGGTCATGGACGACGGCAAGTTGAGGACCTCGTGCAACGCACCATCGGTACGTACACGTACCCGAAGTCGATCTTGTTGTGGCTCGATGTGCACGTCGGAGGCGCGATCACGCACCGCCTGTTCAAGAATCAGGTTCACTACCTGAACGACTGGAGCGCTCTCATCGACGACATCGACCCCTGCGGGATGAATTTCGACATCTCTCTTACGGGCTTCGGCGCGCGCTTGAAAGACCCGAATCGCATCGCCGACTTTGGCCGTTGAGTTGTACGCCTTGTTGATCGAGAGTTCGATGTCCGTGACATCTGCCACAACGAGTCGTACAGGAAACTGTAGAACCTCAATGAGCTTGTGCTGAATGTTCATCGCGAGTGGGTCAGCGACCGCTACCTCTATGCGCGCTCCATTGCGTCGTATCGGGATGGCATGGAGTTCGCGCGCAATCTTTTCGGGGAGGGTTGCCACAACTTCTGGGTTGAGCTCGATGTGGCGTAGGTCGACGACCTCTAAGTTGAGTTGCTCTGCTAGCACCGTGGCAAGTGCGCGCTCATTTAGATACCCGAGCGCAACTAGTTGATGGCCGAGACGCTGACCAGTCTCCTTTTGGAGCGCCACAGCCGTCGCGACCTGTTCTGCGGTTACCAAACCGTGACGCTCTAAAAGATCGCCGAGCCGAATCCCTTTGTGCTGAGGGCCTTCTTCTCCGGTGTGTGCCGAGTGCATTTGGGTCGCCGAAAGGCTGCCTTTACGGACCGCGTTGGGAGCAACGATCGACGCTTTCGGTTCGTCTTCGTCGCGCCGTAGTCGGCGAATCGCCATGCCTTGTCCTCCAGAGCTCTACGAGGCTCATCGGCAGGATATTTCGTCTGCGTAACCATTATTTCATCTAGTGACGCGGAACTGCCAGACGCGGCGGCATTTTTGCGATGCTCTTACTCGTAGTAACCGGAATGGATGTAGAGAGTCGGGATCCGCTCATGGCGGAACATCGCGACGTTCTTAGGGTCATCCTCTATTGCCATCTCAAGATCAAAGCCATAGCGACGGAGATCGTGCACTGATCCCTGCTTGAAATCGCTAGCAATCTCATAGCCGCCGAACTCGCGCATCACGAGGAGATCCCAACGGATCTTGTAGTGACGAATCCAGGCTTCTGTGAGGTGATGAACCCGGTGCGGGCGCGCTGTCAGCAAGATCACAGTCAATTCTGGGTCAAGCAGATCGAGCAGACGCTTGACCTCATCGATGACAAGGTCTTCACCGCAGGCGTCGAAGAACGAACGCCAGTCGGGTCGCGGCGATTCGAGGTAGTGCTGGCGGGTTGACGCGTCAGAGAGCACACCATCGATATCGACTATCACCGACCTGCCGGGCGCGACGGGTGCATCCTTCCAAGTCCAGTTATCTGGGCAAAATTGCAGAGTCACCCGTGGATCAGTCCTCTGCCGGGGCAGTGTCGAGATATCGCTGTTTGATGCTTGCGACTATTCCAGGATCGGCGAGCGTCGTTGTGTCACCGAGAGCCTTGTCTTCTGCGACATCTCTCAACAACCTGCGCATGATCTTGCCAGAGCGAGTCTTGGGGAGTTCATCTGTGAACAGCACCGACTTCGGTTTTGCGATGGGGCCTATGAGCTTGACTACATGGCTCCGCAGGTCTTCGACCAAGGCCGCGGATGCCTCGATTCCGTTACGTAAAGTAACGAACGCAGCTATCGCCTCTCCGGTCGTGTCGTCCTTCTTGCCAACGACTGCCGCTTCTGCGACTGCATGGTGATCGACGAGAGCGCTCTCAACCTCTGTTGTAGAAATGTTGTGGCCGGATACCAGCATGATGTCGTCGACACGGCCGAGAAGCCAGTAGTAGCCATCCTCGTCGCGCTTGGCACCATCGCCAGCGAAATACTTGCCCTCGTAGGTACCCCAATAAGTTTTTTCGTATCGCTCAGGGTCTCGCCATATGCCTCGCAGCATCGAAGGCCACGGTTGCGTTAGCACCAAGAAACCGCCTCCTGGAGTCCCGACAGGTTGGCCCGCTTCATCGACTATGTCGACACCGATTCCCGGCAAGGGGAAGGTCGCGCTCCCCGGCTTTAGGGTTGTTGCGCCAGGAAGCGCACTAATCATGATGGCGCCAGTCTCTGTCTGCCACCACGTGTCGACGACGGGACACTTGCTGCCGCCAATGTGTTCTTGATACCAGATCCATGCCTCGGGATTGATTGGCTCGCCGACCGTGCCAATAAGCAACAAGCTGCTCAGGTCGTGCTTGGCCGGCAGATCGTCGCCCCACTTCATGAACGTGCGGATTGCAGTAGGAGCCGTATAGAACTTGGTTACCCCGTACTTCGCGATAGTCGACCAGAATCGATCACGCTCAGGGAAGTCGGGGGTGCCCTCGTAGATCACGCTCGTGGCAGCGTTAGCTAACGGGCCGTAAACGATGTAGCTATGGCCAGTTACCCATCCACAGTCAGCCGTACACCAGTACACATCGGTCTCGGGATGCAGATCGAAGACATACTTGTGCGTGAACGCAACCTGCGTGAGGTAACCGCCTGTCGTGTGCATGATGCCTTTGGGCTTGCCTGTCGTGCCGCTCGTATAGAGAATGAACAACAGGTCTTCTGCATCCATGACTGCTGGCTCGCACTGCGTGCTCTGACTCGCAACCTTCTCGTGCCACCAGTGGTCACGCCCATCTTTCATCGCGATGTCGTGGGCTGTGCGACGCACGACGAGCGTATTAGCGATACTCGGACAGTTGGCGAGTGCTTCATCTGCAATTGCCTTGAGATCGACGATGCTGCCGCGCCGCCACGCCCCATCACAGGTGATGAGCGCCACGGCCTCGGCATCATTGACGCGGTCGCGGAGCGATGCGCTCGTGAAACCGCCGAACACGACGGAGTGCGCAGCGCCTATGCGCGCGCACGCCAGCATTGCGACAGCTAGCTCGGGAACCATACCCATGTAGATCGCTACGCGGTCTCCCTTCTTGACGCCGAGCTCATGTAGTGCATTCGCGCAACGGCAAACCTCGTCGAGAAGATCTTTGTATGTAATCGAACGAGAATCGCCCGGCTCGCCTTCCCAAAGGTAGGCAACTCGATCGCCGAGACCACTAGCTACGTGACGGTCGAGGCAGTTGTAGCTGACGTTGAGCTTTCCGCCGACAAACCACTTCGCGTATGGGAGTTCCCACTCGCAGATGTCGGTCCATTCCTCGAACCAGTCGAGCTCGAGTGCCTGATCAGACCAGAACTGCTGCGAGTCGTAATCGGCTTCGTCATAAAGGAAAGGGCTAATGCATAGCGACTGTTTCTTGAATGCTGCCGATGGCACAAAACTGCGGGATTCAACCAGGAGACCTTCGAGCGCTTCAGCCATAGGACAGCAATCTACCGAAGGGCGATGGTTCTAGCCCATGCTCAAGATCTTCTCGTTGTACTAGTCGTAAACACCGTGAAGTTTCCGAGACTCGCGACACTGCTCTGGTCAAGCAATATGGCAGCCTGGCTTGCTCGGCTCTTTGCTTCCAACGCTCCGATGTCAGGGTTGCTCGCCTTTGACTCCCAAATACGGGTGCCTTCCTCGACAAGGTCGTGAATACCAAGATCGCTCAACCAAGATGCTTGCGACGTGCGCTCTATGCGACCAAAACCGCACGCCGTTGCCGCTGCTTCGACGTGCTCAACGACAACATCCGCGGTGATGTCCACCTCACCGGGAAACAGAAACGGATCGTTGCCGCGTACCTGCTCGCGATAAGTACGTAGCCATCCATTACCTCGGTTCAAAAGCTCGTTCGCCTCGACGCAGTAGTCGATCAGGATCATCGAGCCACGGCGCAAAAGCCGTGATGCTTCTTCGAAGAACGAGTTAATGCCATTCGGCATAGGGACGGTGCTGCCAGCGTCGATGTGCACATCGCCGAGAGCCATGAAAGCCTCGACGGCGCCAGGGTTAGCGAGGGGCACGCGCATTTGTTCGAGGTTCGGGCCGACGCGCACCTCTAAGAATTTTTCTCCGTCGAACTCAGCCAACCCGAACACCAAGTTGTCTAGAAGTTCGTTGGCTAGCACTATGCCTTCGATCGATGTTGCCGGGAGTTCAGAAAGGCTCGTGACGATCGGGCCGGTTAGCGCTACAAGTTCTGGCGCGCCGTCGGCATCAACAATCTCGCACGGACCGAGTGCCTCTTCTGGTGGTTCTATAGACAAGTGGTCGTGCTGTTCGGCGCGCAACGCATCAGAGATCTCTACGAGCACATATCGCAGTGCCTTAGCGCACTCAGGCGACGCTCGCAAAACTTCCTTAGCTAAGCGGCCATTGCCAGCGCCAACTTCGACAACCACGAACGGATCGGGTTCGCCAAGTAATCGCCATTCCCGATCGATCGCTCGAGCGACGATCGCTCCAAACAGCGGACCTACATGTGGACTAGTCCGAAAGTCGTGCCCAACACCTCGACCGCGATTGAAGAATCCCTGCGGGCTATACAGCGCTAACTCCAAATAGCGGTCGAATGAGATCGACCCGAGGCGCGTTGCCTCCGCGCGAATTAGATCAGCCGGCAGTTGTGACAAGTTCGGCGATCTTGCCGAAAATCTGCGGGTAAACGCCGACAGCTACAACGCCTACCGTACAGATAGCGATAGCGGCAGAAAGCGGCGCTGGAGTCTTGGCCGCAACAGCATCTGCGCCCGCAGGCTTGAACCACATCGACCGAACAACGTTCAGGTAATAGAACGCCGCAATCACGCTGTTGACGCCCGCGATTAGCGCAAGGCTCACGCCCCAACCGCCGCCGGCTTCGATCGCCGCACGGAACATCGTGAACTTCGCGAACCATCCGGCTACCGGCGGTATCCCTGCAAGTGAAGCAAGGAACAGACTCATGATTACGGCAAGGCCAGGCGAGTACGAGAACAGACCGTCATAGCTAGAGATCTCTCCGGAACGAGTGCGCCGCGCGATTGCGATGACCACCGCGAATGCCCCCAGGTTCATCACGCCATAGACCAGCAAATAGATAACCACCGACTGAAATGCGCTCACCGCAACATCGGCAGCGTTGGTTCCGGCACCACGCGTAGCAATTCCGTAGGCAGCAAACGGAACGAGCATGAAGCCACCCTGTGCAATCGACGAGTACGCCAACATGCGCACAATGTTCGTCTGCTTGAGAGCGCCGAGGTTTCCCCAGGTCATCGATGCAGCAGCGAGGAACCAAACGACCACCCACCAGTAGGTATTCGGCTGGGCGTGGAATCCGAAGAAAATAATGTTGAGTAGCGCTACGAATCCGCCAGCCTTCGACGCTACAGAAAGAAACGCTGTGACAGGAGACGGCGAGCCTTCGTAGGTGTCTGGTGCCCACCAGTGAAACGGAAAGGCGCTGACCTTGAACGCGAAGCCAACAATCGACAAGAACACCCCAACGGCTACGAGTGCTGTGCCATCCGGGTTGCCCGACAATGCCTCGGCGATAGAGCTGAGCAACGTTGACCCAGTCACTCCGTAAATGAACGACATGCCGTACAGCATGAGAGCCGAACTAACAGCTCCGATCACGTAGTACTTGATGCCAGCTTCGTTGGACTTGCGATCGTGCTTGCGAAAACCTGCGAGCACGTATGTCGGAATCGAGATTGTTTCGAGAGCAACGAAGATCGAGATGAGATCACGGGCAGATGCCATGACGGTCATTCCGAGCACGCTGGTGAGCAACAGGAAATAGAACTCGCTTTGGTAGTAGTCGCCCTCGCCGATGTAGTTCACGGAAATCAGGATCGTCACGTACGTTGCGATTAGGAAAAATGCTTTTAGCGCCAACGCATAGTTATCGACCATGTAGGCGCCGCCGAACGAAGATCGGTTCACTCCGTCTTGAGCCAATGTCAGCACCGGGATCAGGCTGATCAGTACACCGATGGACGCAATCCGCGAAGTTTGGAATGCGCTTCGACCGGGCCAGATGAGGTCAGCCAGTAGCACCGCAAGGATCGTGCCGACTAGCGCGATTTCGGGCGCGAACGCGTGCCAATCGAACGATGGGTTCTTGGTCAGGTCGACGGCAAGAGCAAGCACGAGTTCCTCAGCCTCCGAACAACTGCGTGACAGGAGAATCGGTCAGCTTGAACAAGAAGTTTGGGTAGACGCCGAGGACAACAATCAGTCCAAGTATCGGCAACCATGCGATCCATTCGGCCTTGCTCACGTCGTGAATTTCGGTGTCGGCCCACTCGTCTTTCGGCGTACCGAAAACAACCTTCTGCAGCATCCACAGCAAGTAGCCAGCGGCCAACACCGTACCGACAGCCGCGATCACCATGTATCCACGGAACAGTTCTGTCTTATCGATTGACTCAGCCGGATTGAACGCAGACAAGATTGCAGGGAACTCGCCCCAGAAGCCAGCGAGGCCAGGGAGGCCAAGCGACGCCATCGCACAGAACCCGAGAATCCAGCCCATTTTCGGAGCCTGTGTGAGCAAGCCTCCAAGCCGCGAGAGTTCCCGCGTGTGGAACGTGTGTTGTACGGACCCGGCAATAAAGAACAACATGCCCGTGATCAGACCGTGGGCAACCATGCCGAACACTGCCGCGTTGATTCCGAATGTTGTTCCGCTCGCGATACCGAGCATCACGAAACCCATGTGGGCAACAGACGAGAATGCAATAAGGCGCTTCAGGTCCGTCTGTGCAAGGCAACCAAGTGCACCATAAATAATTCCGATGACGGCGAGACCACCAATCCATGGCGCGTAGGTGTCCGCAGCTTCGGGCAGGATCGGTAGAGCAATCTTCACGAAACCGTAGGTACCTAACTTCAACAAGATTGCGGCTAGTAGCACAGACCCGACCGTCGGCGCTTCTGTGTGAGCGTCTGGAAGCCATGTGTGGAAGGGGAACATCGGCACCTTGATCGCGAAACCGAGAGCGAGTCCACCGAAGATAAGAAGTTGCGTGCTGCGTGCCATCTCTGCAATTTCAGGAGATGCCATTAGCTCGGCGATGTCGAATGTGCGACCGCCCTTGAAGTAGAGGGCAAGAAACCCCAGCAACATGAACGCTGAACCAAACAAAGTGAACAAGAAGAACTTGATTGAGGCGTACTCGCGGTTCGGGCCTCCCCAAACTCCGATCATGAAGTACATCGGGAGCAACACGATCTCAAAGAAGATGAAGAACAGGATTAGATCTTGCGCGACGAACGTTCCGTTCATGCCAACTTCGAGCAACAGAACTAGAGCAAGGAACGCTTTCGGGTTATGCGGCTCAGGGAAGTGGTTCCACGAATACACGACACACAGCAGCGTGATGAACGTAGACAAAACCATGAGGGGCAGACCTAGACCATCTGCGTCGATATGGAAGTTCGAGTTGATTACGTCGATCCAGGGCTTGTTAACCTCGAACGGGTGCTTGCCACCGTGTTCGGAAACGAACGCCGTTAGTTTGTCGGTCTCGTAGAACTTGTTCCCTACCCAATGAACGAGCACATACAAAGAGACACCGAAGCTCGCGATAGTTGCGAGCAACGTGACACCCTTGATGGACTTCTCGTCTTCTTTGGGTACGAGTAATACGAAACCGAGACCGACGAGCGGTATGAAAACCACAAGAGTCAGTGCCCAGGCATTGAAATTCATCGCTTCGTTCAACCTTTCTTTAGCTCGCCCAGACGAGTGCGGCGACCATTCCTCCGAGTACAACAGTGCCCGAGAGGATCAATAATGCATATTCCTGAAGTCGACCTGTCTGTACGTTGCGAGTAGACCCACCGGCAGCACCAGTAATTGCCGCCAAGCCGTTGGGCACTCCGTCAACTGCTTTTTGATCGAGTACGTCGTATGTGAACTGACCGACCTTGCGGACCCCACCACCGGTGAGGCGCAACACTGCGTCGATGATGTTTTGGTTCACCCAATACGCGCCACGCGCGATCGGTCCTTTCACCGAACCAACGATGATGTCGGTGTAGAGATGATCTAGGTAGTACTTGTTCTCCAAGAAGGTCTTACCTTGACGTAGCGCCTTGTTCTTCTGAGTTGCGTCCTGCATGAACGCCTTCTTCCAAAAGAACAGGTAGCTAAGGCCGAAGCCGACCGCCGCAAACAACGTGGCGAGTAGCGGGTCCTTCCAGCTGAACTCAGGATGGATGAAGGATACGAAAAGGCTTCCGTCGCCACCTGGCTCAACCCACTCAGGGAATTTCGAGAAGATGGAACTGCCGATCGTGTCTTTGAGCATCGGAGCAAACAAGATTCCGGCAAACACCGACATGAACGAAAGCACGTAAAGCGGCATGAGGATCGGGAACGTTGATTCGTGTGGTTCGGTGTGACCGTTGTCGTCGTGTGAGTGCTCATCATGGCCGTGCGCTGCATGCTTGCGGCCCCGGTACTCACCGAAGAACGTGAGCCATACACAGCGGGTCATGTATGCCGCCGTCATACCGCCACCGATAAAGCCGAGATACATGAAAAACTCGAAACCGTTGTGGCCTGCCGTAGCAAGGATCTCGTCTTTCGAGAAGAAACCGGCGAGCAATGGGAAACCGGACAGCGCAGCGGTCCCGATCATGAACGTAGCGAATGTCTTCGGCATGTACTTGCGAAGCCCGCCCATGTCGTCGACCATGTCGAAACTGTGGTGCGCACCTGAGTGGCTGACGGATCCCGCACCAAGGAACAGGTTTGCCTTGAAGAACGCGTGGGTGAAAAGGTGGAAGATGGCGGCGCTCCATGCTCCGACTCCGAGCGCCATGACCATGTAGCCGAGCTGGCTAATCGTGGAGTAGGCAAGCACCTTCTTGATGTCGCGTTGCACGAACGCCAGACCGGCACCAATGATGACGGTGATTCCTCCGACTGCCGCCATGAGATTTACGCCACCGCCAGCGATGTCGAAACCCTGGAAGAAAACCGGGAACATTCGGGCACCTAGATAAACGCCAGCTACGACCATGGTGGCGGCGTGGATTAGAGCTGAGACAGGAGTTGGGCCTGCCATGGCGTCTGGAAGCCATGTGTGAAGCGGGAACTGTCCCGACTTGCCGATAATGCCGAGCAGCAAACCAGCGGCACACCAGAACAACAGCGATTTAGCAAGACCTTCGTGGCCAAGACTCATTGCTGCTTCGTTGACAGCGCCGATGTTGAAACTTCCTGTACCAGTTGCTCTTTCGACAACGAAGTACGTCATCGCTACACCGCAAAGCAGGCCGATGTCGCCGGTTCGAGTTGTTAGAAATGCCTTGAGTGCTGCACTTGAGTTGGGCTTGTCTTCCCACCAGTGACCAATCAGCAAGAACGAACAAAGACCAACGAGTTCCCAGCCGACTAGCAACTGCACCGTGTTGTCCGCCACAACGAGCACCAACATTGATGCAGTGAAAAGTGATAGCGCCGCGTAGTAGTGCGTGAAGCGCCGATCGTCCTTCATGTATTCGGTGCTGTAGTAGTGCACGAGCAAAGAGATTGTTGTGACGACGAACAGCATCATCACGGCAAGGCCATCGATGCGGATTCCAACGTCGAGGCTCATCCCGCCGTTACTCCACCAAGACATCGAGCGCGTTATCGGCTCGACGAACGCGACTTCGTGGTGACTCGCTTCAGAGAACGGTCGCATGACCGAACGACCGAATGCGGATACAGCCTCGAGGTGACCTTCTGGAGCGCCGTGCTCACTTTCGGTTGCGCGGAATCCGTTGACACGTTGAATCCATTGGAACACATTGCCGAGAGCGAGCAACCAGACTGCTCCGACCGAACCTATGCCGATCCATGCAGCCTTCGCGCCTAGACGTTTACCGAACGCCAATATCGCAACGAAAGAAACGGCCGGAATAAGAGGTATCAGCCATGCGTTCTCTAAGAACCAAGGGTGCAGATCTACAGAGCCAAGCGTCATTCAATCAACCCTTCAGAGTATCTAGATCGTCGGGGTTGGAGCTCTTGAGATTGCGGTAGATCAGGAGCACGATGGCTAGCCCAACACCGACTTCGGCGGCGGCAATCGTGAGCACGAACAACGCAAAAACCTGTCCGACGACATCGGCCCGAAACGCGCCGAAGGCAACGAAGTTGAGGTTGACTGCTGCGAGCATGAGTTCAATCGACATGAGAACCAGCACGCTGTGTTTGCGTGTAAGTACACCGTAAAACCCCGCGCAGAAAAGGAATGCCGAGAGAAGCAAGAACTGATTTAGATACACGGCACTCCTTCCTTAGTCTCGCCGAGCTAACACGACAGCGCCGATCAGCGCACCAAGCAACAACACGCCGACAACTTCGAATGGCACTAGGTAGCCGCGGAATATCGCGCTCGTGACTGCCTTGGTACGGATCGGTGACACGAGGTCGACCGTCTTGTCGCTAAACGCGTCAAGGCACAGGGTTGCGAGAATCGCTGCGAGCAAACCTGTAGGGATCAGGGCAGCGCCACGGAGATCGTTTGTGAGTTTTTCTTCTGCTTTCATCGGAGCTCTAGTGAGCATGATGCCGAACAAGAACAACACAATGACTGCACCGATATAAACGATGACTTGCACCCATGCGACAAATTCTTGACCAAGCAGTAGGTACTGGGCTGCGCCGCCCGCGAGCACTACGACGAGGTAGAGCGCTGCGTGCACGATGTTGTTGGTTGTGACAACACGAATCGCGCCGTACGCCATCACTGCTGCGATGACATAGAAGAAGGCGTTTTCGGCCACGAGAAGTTGCGCTCCGAGCATCGGCTACTTCTTACCCTTTACTTCGGCGCCAATTTCTAGTGGCTCAGCAACAGGTACTGTGGCTTCCCACTCGCCAAGCTTGTCCTTGTCATGAAGCAGGTGGGCAATCGACGATTCGCTGTACTCGAACTCAGGGGACCAGTGCAGCGCATCGAACGGGCAAACCTCGACACAGATGCCGCAGTACATGCAAAGCGCGTAGTCGATATCGAAACGGTCGAGCACACTCACGGTGCGGTCTTTGCCACCCTCGCGTCGCGCTGGACGCTTCTCTTTGTGGCCTTCGATATAGATGCACCAGTCCGGGCACTGCCGCGCACACAACATGCAAACGGTGCAGTTCTCTTCGAGCAGCGCTATGACTCCACGCGCTCTCGTTGGCGGAGCCTCCTGCTCGTGCGGATATTGCACTGTGACCGCAGGCTTAAGCATCGTTCGGAGAGTGACCCGGAGGCCACCGAGCATGCCCTTTAGGTGCTTGGCGAATGCATCCTTCTTAGACACGTTGTTACCCATTTAGAACGCAACCTTGAGTGCACCAGTAACCAAGATATTGGCTAGCGCAATTGGGATCAGCCACTTCCATGCGAGCGACTGGAGTTGATCTTCGCGGAACCGCGGGTACGTGAACCGTGCCCAGAACATTAGGAACGCCACCAACATGATCTTCGCGAAAAGTACAAGTGGACCGACGACGTTCATGATGTCTGCATCGACGTCGATGAACGGAACCGACCAACCGCCCAAGAACAAAGTCGCCGCGAGGCCGGCGTACACGAACGCAGTACCGAACTCGCCGATGAAAAAGAACAAGAAACGAAAACCCGTGTACTCGACCATGTAGCCGGCAACGAGTTCGGACTCTGCGACAGGCATATCGAATGGCGGTTGGCTGAGTTCGGCCTGCGCCGCAATCATGAACAACCCGAAGCCAACTATCTGAGTGAGAATCAAAGGCAGACCAAGGCCGTCCCAACCGAAAATTTCGCCACTCGCCTGGAAGCGCACGATGTCTTGCAGATTCATTGTGCCAGCCTGGATCACCACACCGATTACGGCTAGTACGAGCGGGAGTTCGTAGGCGATCAACTGCGCAGCAGCGCGTAATGAACCAAGCAACGCGTACTTGTTGCTTGATGCCCAACCGGCCATGAGCACGCCAATAACCGAAAGGCTGCTAACCGCGAGTGCGTAAAACACACCAACGTCGAGGTCTTTGGCCACTACAAAATCGGGACCGCCAGGCAACACGACAAACATCAGGAATGTCGAGAGCACCACGATTGCTGGCGCCATCTTGAAGACACGCTTGTCGGCGCCTTCTGGAATGATGTCCTCTTTTTGGATGAACTTGATTCCGTCGCCGATGAGTTGGTACCAACCGTGGAAACCGCCAGGGTCCATCGGACCGAGGCGGCTCTGCATGTGGCTCATCATCTTGAGGAGGAACGTGTAACCAAGTACAAGGGCGCCGACGGGAATGAGGCCCATGACAATAAGCGTCTTGATTCCGAGGGTCGTGGCCCAGCCACCCCAAATGTCAACTGCGAGCGATCGCATTACTTATCGATGTCCCCGAGAATGAAATACAGCGATGCGAGCACGGTGATGATGTCCGGCAGGTACACGCCACGAAGCAACCATGGAGCGATTGAAACATTCGAGAGACTCGCTGTACGGATCTTAACTCGGAACGGTCCGGTGGCACCCTTGCTAATTACGTAGTAACCCATCTCACCGAGAGGGTTTTCTGTGTTGACCCAAACTTCGCCCTCTGGCACCTTGATGATCTTCGGGACCTTGGTCATTACTGGTCCGCTCGGCATCACGTCGAGGAGCTGCAAGACCATCCGCGCTGATTCGCGAGTCTCTTGGAGACGAACCCAGTAGCGGGCGAAGCTGTCGCCATCTGAGTGGGTCCAGACTTTCCAGTCGAGGTCGTTATAGACGAGGTACGGCTTGCCGTCGCGACGTAGGTCCCAGTCGACTCCGCTAGCGCGCAGGTTCGAGCCGGACACGCCATAGCTCGCGCCGAGTTCGGCCGGAATGATTCCGATTCCGCGCGTGCGCTTCTGAAAGATTGGGTTAGAGACAACGAGATCTTCGAACTCGTCGCAGCTCTTGAGAACCTTTCGCATTGATTCGCGGGTCTCGGCGATCCAGCCCCAAGGCAAGTCATCTTTGAGGCCGCCGATGCGATTGAAGTTCGGGTGGAAACGACCACCGGTAGCGGACTCGATTGCATTGAGCACGTACTCACGATCGCGGAAACCGTAGAAAGCAGGAGTGATCGCTCCGACCTGAAGGCCCATCTCGCCGAGGAACAACAAGAAGGTCGCAATACGTGAAAGTTCGGTAAGAGCGGTGCGAATGTACTCAGCTCGCGGAGGAGCCTCAATACCCATGAGTTGTTCGGCGGCGTGGACGAACGGGACTTCGTTCGCGAAGCTGCTTAGCCAGTCGATGCGATTGATGAGAGTTGTGATCTGCGGATAAGTGCGGTATTCCGTGAGTTTTTCGTATCCGCGGTGCATGTAGCCGATGACCACATCGCTAGCTACGACACGCTCGCCATCGAGACGCACAACAAGTCGCAGGGTTCCGTGGGTAGCAGGGTGTTGCGGCCCAAGGTTCAAGATCATGTCGCCGTTGTCGATTTCGACGTTGAGACGCGCATCGGCGAGACCGCGGTGAACTGCGGGATCGACCTCGAATTTCGGCATCTGGGGCGATGTAGTTGTCACTCGGCCTCTTCTTCGACGTCTTCGCCAGGCATCGGCTCAACATTCACAAGACCTGGCCATGGCTTCACTTCGCGCGCAAGCAACGGAAAATCTTTGCGCAAAGGATTGCCTTCGAATTCCGCTGGCAGATATAGGTGGCGCAGGCTTGGGTGGCCATTGAACCCAATGCCCAACATCTCCCATGTTTCGCGTTCATGCCAATCGGCACCGGGGTAAATCGAAACCCAGGAATCGACAGCAGGCGATTCCTCATCGAGATCGACCTTGAGGGTAAGGCCCGATCGGGGAACGCTCGTGGACGCAACACGGGCGAAGACTTGGAAGCGCCCAGCACTGCCAGCAGCGCCGTAGGTCTGCTCTGCTGGTTGCACTGGCGAACTCGTGTCGCCTGCCTCGCCACCAACGACCGGAGCTGGCATCCAGTCGATACCGCCGATGAAAGATAGGTAGTTGAATCCAAGTGCACCACGACAGGCTTTGGCGGCTTCGCGCCAGCTTGCGTTAGCAACACGCACAACTAGATCGCCTACGGCCTGTGCACTTTCGATTATTGCTTCGGCACCCAACGCAGCTGAAACTCGACCCAATAGCTCAAGGTTTTCGGGGCTCATCGTTGCGCCCACTTCTACTTCTGTGTTTTCACTCACGCCGGAACTTCTCCGCCACCAACAACGATTGGTTCCCAGTGCTTGCCTTGCCAGCGTTCGGCCGGGTCTTCTCGCTGAATGCGTTCCTGCAACATCACGATGCCCTGCACGAATGCCTCGGGCCGCGGTGGACACCCGGGGATATACACATCGACAGGGATTATCTGATCGACGCCCTTCGTAACCGAATAGCTATCCCAGTAAGGTCCGCCACAGTTCGCGCAACTACCCATCGAGATTACGTACTTCGGGTCTGGCATCTGTTCGTACAAACGACGAATTGCTGGTGCCATCTTGTCTGTGACAGTGCCGCTGATGACTATGAGGTCGGCTTGGCGTGGGCTAGCAGGGAATGGAATTACACCCAGGCGCATGACGTCGTAGCGCGGACCAGCGAGCGCAGCGCCCATCTCGATTGCGCAACACGCAAGGCCCCACTGGAACATCCAGAGTGAATACTTACGCGAGTACTTAAGGAGTTCGCCTACGGGCTTTAGAGGCCCGCTACGCAAAGCACCACCAGACATCAGGCCCACTTGAGTAAGCCCTTCCTCCAGAGATAGCCAAGGCCGGCAACAAGCACTGCAGTGAAAATCGAAATCTCGACGAACCCGAACCAACCGAGACCGCTACCTGCGTCGGCGTCAACTGCCCAAGGAAACAAGAAGACGGTCTCGACGTCGAATATCACGAACAGCAATGCGTATAGGTAATACCGAACATTCTGCTGGCCAAACTGTCCGAAAGGATCGGAACCAGATTCGTAAGTTATGTACTTCTGATCCTGCGGTCGTGTCGGCCGCAACAGGACGCCAACACCGAGCATCGCTCCGACCATCACCATCGCGGCAACTGCGAACACCGCAACTGTGAGGTATTGCCTGTAGAACTCGGTCATTGTCTCCATCGCTCCCAATCCGCGCGGGAAAGGGAACCTTTCGAATTTCGGATCTCTCGTCTCAATCTGACGACTGCCCGCGGAGTATAAAGCCACAGATTTTGAATGGAGCGGATCGGACACACAGGAAATGTCTATTACTTCGCGGACCTATTCGGCCGATGCACGCGGAGTACATCAACATGGGGCCAACACTGGGACAAGCAGCACATGATGCGACGGGCCAGACCATCTGAAGAACTCGCCGAGGCACCGCTAGACCGCGGATCCAAAGTTGCTTTCGTGCTGTCCGGCGGAGGCAACCAGGGCGTCGGCCAGGTCGGCATGTTACGCGCACTTATCGAAGCTGGCATCACTCCAGATGTGATCGTCGGTTGCTCTGCAGGCGCTCTCAACGGCGCGGCACTCGCATACGCACCCAACCTGACAGGCGTGGCTCGTCTTGCGAGCGTCTGGGGCGATCTCAAAGGCTCTGAAGTTTTCCCCGGTTCGAAATTCACTCGCGCATGGAGTGTCGTGCGACACGGGACACACCTATTTGACAACGGCGGCCTACAAAAGGTGATTCGTACAGGATCAGCAGCGCGCTCTTTCGCTGACCTATCCGTGCCGTTGCGGGTTGTTGCAGCCGACCTCGACACCGGCGACGAGGTTGTCTTCGTCCGCGGTCCACTTGAACCAGCGCTACTTGCTTCTGCTGCTCTGCCAGGCGTGTTCCCGATCATCGAACACGACAATCGCCGCCTTGTCGACGGTGGCATCGTCAACGCCGTACCGCTATGGCATGCACTTTGTGGTCCATGCGACAAGATCTATGTACTGAACGTGTCGCACAGCTCGGGAATTCAGGCGTTCCGTTCACCGTTAGACGTCGTCATGGCATCTTTCTCTCATTCAAGAAACTTGCGTTACAAGCTCGAACGTCGCCACGTACCGGACGGCCCGGAAATCTTCGAAATGCCTCACCCGACGGACAACCGCGAACTGTTTGACTTCACGGGGGCAGAGGGAATCATCGAAGAAGGCTACGAACTAGGTCGCGAGTTCTTAGCGGCCCAAGTCGAGCGCGCCGCGAACAGCCACGCCGTCCAACAAGAGGCCTGGACAAACAAGAAACGCCGCTCCAAGTTTCGCTTCGGGAGTGGCCACGCGGCCACAGGCCACGAGCGCGCAGCCTCTTGAATCAGCCAGCCAAGATGCTCGTCGCGTGTTCTGCGACATCAAGCAACCAGCCAGGCACAACCCCGAACAACAACACCAGCGCTGCGGTTAGCGAGATCGTGATCCGAACAGGTAGGTCGACGGTCAGACGGTTGCCTTCGACAGGAGTGGCCGACCCGTGCTCGTCGCCCGAATACATGCTCAGCACGATCCGTAAGTAAACGAAGGCAGCCACAGTTGCGCTCAACATACCGATAAGCGCAATCTGGAATTGCCCGGCATCTACGGCGGCCTTGAAGACTGTGAGTTTCGCGACAAAGCCAGCCGTTAGCGGCACGCCTGCTTGAGCCAACAAGAACAGTGTGAGGAGGCCAGCCAACACAGGCTCCTTGCGGGCAAGCCCCTTGTAGTCATCGAGTGACGAATCGGTCTCTCTCGCTCGACCAACAACTTGAATGACAGCAAACGCCCCAACTGCCATCAGCATATAGATACCTAAGTAGAACAGCGCAGCGCTAGTACCGCCGAGGCCACCGTTTGACTCTGTAGCTACCTGAACCCCGATTAGCACGTAACCCGCGTGCGCGATTGACGAGTACGCGAGCATTCGCTTGACGTCGGTCTGAACGATTGCAGCGACCGAGCCGACGATCATGGAGACGATAGCGAGTCCGTAAACGGCCGGCCGCCAGTCGGTCTGGAGAAGATCGAACGACCCAACGAATATTCGCAGCAGTGCTCCAAACGCCGCGACTTTGGTAGCGCCCGCCATGAATGCAGTGACAGGCGTCGGGGCACCCTGATACACATCTGGTGTCCACATGTGAAATGGTGCAGCCGCGACTTTGAATCCAAGCCCAACGAGCATCAGTGCGAAACCAACCATCAACAGGCCATTGTCTCCCCCAACAAGACCTGTGAGGGATTCGCGAATCGTGACGAGGTTGGTAGAGCCCGTAGCTCCGTAGGTGAGGGCGACGCCGTAAAGAAAAATCGCGGAACTGAACGCGCCAAGCAAGAAATACTTGAGACCAGCCTCTTGACTCTCGATCCTGTGTCGGTCGAAGGCAGTCATGACATACAGAGCTATCGAGAACACTTCGAGAGCGACAAAGACAACTATGAGGTCGTTCGCTGACGCCATGACGAGCATTCCCGTAGCGCAGAGCAACAAAAGAGCCAGGAACTCTGGTCCTTCGAGTTGTTCGCGCCTGATCCAACTCGTCCCTAGCAACAGGCCAAAGACCGTTGCAACAAGTACAACACCCATTACGAATACAGCCATGCCGTCGACCGCCACGGCTCCTGCCATCGATGTGAATGAACCGCTGGTGCGCACGACGTTCCACTGCGCGACCGTTATTGCAACCGCGCTGATGACACCAGCAAGTGCAATCACGAGAGACGCTGCAAACGTATGTTTGCGCACAATGCTCACACCCATAGCGAAGGCCACCGAGCCGATACCGGCGAGCATCACGATGATGGAGAACACGTCGTGGTTGTAACGAATCGCAGAAAATCGTCCGAGCCAGAACTCGATCGGACCAGCGAAGGCACACAGCACTACCCAATCGTCTAAGTCATGTTGCAATGACCGGCCGCGCAACAACGATGCGAGCAGCACGATTGCTAATGCCGCCGTAAACAGGACAACAGGCGGACCTATTGCTAACCAGTCAATTTTCGGCACGGCGATCATGCGAGCGGCGTCTATTGGTTGTGTAAATAGCGCCAACATCAGTGACTCGCCGCCTCTTCGTTGGGTGAGTCGTTGTGTACATCGACCGGTTCAGGATTTGGCGATTCGGGCTCTATGTAGCCAGTCGAATTTTCGAGATGCCCCATGAAATCTTCGACTGTCACTTTCATTCGGTCGAGCACCGGTTGCGGGTAAAAGCCTAAGAACAACGACAATCCGAGAAGCGGACCAACGCAAACCAACTCGCGCAGGGAGATGTCGCGTAGGCCAACGTTCTCGCCTGTCGGTTCTCCAGTGAAACTGCGCTGGAAGGCCCACAGCAAATACACCGCTGCGAGGATCACGCCACTAGTGGCAACGACTGCCCACCAGGGTCGAGTCACATAGGTCCCGAGCAAACTCATGAACTCGCCGACGAAACCAGAGAAACCAGGAAGTCCGATCGATGCAAACGTCGCAACTAGGAACAACGCTGATAACACCGGAATCGATTTCCATAACCCACCGAAATCTGCGATCAGACGAGTGTGTCGCCTGTCGTAAAGCATGCCGACGAGCAGGAACAGCGCACCAGTCGTGAGGCCGTGGCTGAGCATCGTGAATAATCCACCGAGAATCGCTGGTGTCGTTAGGGCAAACGTCCCCATCACGACAAACCCGAGGTGAGCGACAGATGAATATGCAATGAGGCGCTTCAAGTCTGGTTGCATCGTCGCCACGATTGCTCCGTACACAATGCCAACTACTGAGAGCGTGAGAAGTACGGGCGCGAAGTAGTGAGCAGCTGCAGGGAACATTGGGATCGCGAACCTCAAGAAGCCGTAAGTACCCATTTTTAGAAGTACTCCGGCTAGCACGACTGAGCCTGCGGTCGGTGCCTCTGTATGAGCGTCGGGCAACCATGTGTGTAACGGGAACAACGGCACCTTGACCGCGAATGACACTGCAAATGCCAGGAACAACAAGCGCGCGGTGCGCGTCGAGATTGCACCATCGGTCGAGATCCACTCTGTGATGTTGCCTACGTCAAAAGTTAGAGCGTGGCCGGACTTCGTATACAGATAGGCCACGGTGAGAATTCCGACGAACAGAAACGCAGAACCAGCCATCGTGTAAAGGAAAAACTTCGTGGCGGCATATGCACGGTTGCCGTGACCCCACCCTGCGATCAAGAAGTACATCGGCACGAGGACAAGTTCGAAGAATATGAAAAATACGACAAGGTCCAACGCTGCGAATACTCCGACAACGCTCGCCTGCAGCATCAACATCCAAGTCGCGAACTCTTTGAATTTTGGTTCGTTGACACTCGCCAACAACCCAATCGGGAACAACACTGCCGTGAGCACGACCATGAACAACGAAATCCCGTCGATTCCTAACGAGAAACGAACTCCGAGATTGCCAATCCAATTGTGGCTGACGTCGAACTGATAGCCGTGCGTCGCTTTATCGAACGCCGCAAGCATCCACAGAGACATCCCAAGAGTTGTTGCAGAGACCAGAAACGCAACTGCCTTCGCCCACTCTGGTCGATGTTTCGGCGTGAGCATCGTTGCAATCGCGCCAACAAAGGGCAGGACGATCAGGAATGTCAACAGCGGAAAATCGCGTGCGCGTTCGACAACGACAGTAGAGGCCAGCATCTAGAAATCCACCCGCGTCGCGAACCAGCCGAGCAATGCCACGGCACCCAACATGATCCCGAGCGCGTAGCTACGCACCCGCCCTGTCTGCACTCGGCGCAATCCGCCACCAAGTTCTTTGAACGCTCGACCTGTGCCATTTACAGCACCATCGATAAGCCTGCGGTCGACCGTGTCTGTAAGGAAGTTTGCAGCACCAGTGAGCGGCCCACTAACGGCTTTCGCGATGCCGGCATCGATGTAGTACGCGTTTTCCAACACCTTGCCGAAACCAGCCAAGCGGGTCTCTACTGGATCTGTTCCATCTTCAGCAAGGCCGCCTGAGTACACCCTGCGGCCGATCGCGATACCCGTTATGCCGATCACGATTGCACCGACCGAAAGCGCGAAACCAAGTCCGAAAGACGAAGCCTCAATATGGCTCGCACCCTCTAGTGATGGTTCGAGCCATCGCACGAGAAACTCGAGGTTTGGGCTAGTGAACGGCAGCGACAGAAAACCACCGACGATCGAGAGGCCTGACAACACGACGAGCGGCAACACCATCGTCATCGGTGATTCGTGCGGATTTACGGCATGGTCGCCCTCTGAGTCGTACCGCGCATTACCGAAAAACACGAGCCAAACTTGGCGTGACATGTAGAACGCTGTGAGCAACGCTGCTACCAAACCGATCGCCCATAGCGCTTTGCCGCCAGCGACATCGGAAAACCATGCCTTCGCGAGAATTTCGTCCTTGCTCCAGAAACCGGCGAACGGCGGCACACCGGCAATTGCTAGCCAACCGATAATGAAAGTGCCAGCCGTGATCGGCATCGCTCGCTTCAAACCTCCCATGCGCCGCATGTCCTGTTCGTGGTGCATGCCATGAATGACTGAGCCAGCGCCCAAGAACAAAAGAGCCTTAAAGAACGCGTGCGTGACCATATGGAACAGGGCTGCTGAGTAACTACCTACCCCAACAGCAAGGAACATGTAGCCGAGTTGACTCAAGGTTGAGTACGCAAGCACACGCTTGATGTCGTTCTGGCGAATCGCGATAGTGGCGGCACCGAGCGCTGTGATCGCACCAATCCACGCAACAACGTCGTTCGCTGAACCGCCAAGATCGAAAAACACATGTGCGCGGCTCACGAGAAAGACGCCAGCTGTGACCATGGTTGCAGCATGGATGAGCGCAGATACCGGAGTCGGGCCTTCCATCGCATCGGGAAGCCAGATGTGCAATGGGAACTGAGCGCTCTTACCCATCGCGCCAACGAACAACAGCAAGGCGATCGCAGTAATCGTGCCTTGCGACAAGCCCGGCGCCGCTGGCAGTGCAGTCGCATAATCGAGTGAGCCGAGCTTCGAAAAAATCAGGAACATCGCGATCATGAACCCGAAATCGCCGACACGGTTAGTGACGAAGGCCTTCTTGCCTGCGACTGCTGCTGAGTTGCGCTCGAACCAGAAAGAAATGAGCAGATACGAACAGAGCCCAACGCCTTCCCAGCCCATGAACGTCATTAGGAACGATGAGCCCAGTACGAGAACGAGCATCGACGCTGCGAACAAATTGAGGTAAGCGAAGAATCGGCTGAACCGCGGGTCTCTTGCCATATATCCGATGGCATAAAGGTGGATGAGAGTTGAGATACCCGTGACGAACAAAATCATCGTGATCGAGAGCGGATCTGCGAGGAACCCGAAACTCACGGTGAAATCGGAGTTCTTACCAATCGATGAAATCCATGTGAACCAGTTGTACACGTGGTGGCGTTCTTCGGAACCAAGACTTCCGAGCGCAAAGAAGGCAGCTACGGAACCAAGAAAAGACAGTGCCATTAGCGACGTCGCTAGATAGCCGGACTTCGGTTCGCCAATGCGTTTCCCGAATAGCAAGAGGACTACCGCTCCAATAGCTGGCAAGGTCGGGACTAGCCAAATGAGATCGAGTACGTCGAGCGCGTCCATGTCAGCCCTTCAACAAATCGACATCATCGGCTGTGACGCCTTGGCGGCGGCGAAAGATCGCCACGATGATCGCGAGACCAACGGCAACTTCAGCCGCCGCAACAACGAGAGTGAAGAACACGATCGCCTGGCCATGAGCATCGTTGAGTCGCTTAGCAAATGCAACGAACGTGAGGTTGACTGCGTTCAGCATTAGTTCTACGCACATGAACATGATGAGCGTGTTGCGCCTAATCAAGAGTCCGACAGCACCAATCGTGAACATGAGCGCGCCGACGGCGAGGTAGTACTCGGTCGTGATCTTGACTGCGCCTAGCAAAGGGGTCATGCGAGCGCCTCTCCGCTTGAGCGTGCGACACCAGATCGACTCCGCCTCGCAAGTACTACAGAACCGACAACAGCTATTACGAGCATCACCGAAACCGCTTCTACAGCCCATATGTAATCGGTGAACAACACCTTGGCGAGAGCCTCAACGTTGCCTTCATCTGCCGGTGCGACACCATCGGTTGCTGGCGCCGTCAAAGGATGGGTCTGCGGCGCAGTTCCTGTAGATAATTCTCGACCAGCGATAGTTCCAAGACCGACGAGCATCAAGATGCCGAGCAACACCGCGACGATACGTGCTGACTTGAAACTCGTGTCGCGTTCTTCTCGCTTGTCCACACCGAGCAGCATGATTACGAATAGAAACAGAACCGTTATCGCGCTCGCGTAAACAACGATCTGCACGATCGCAACCAGATCAGCGTCTTGTTGCAAAAACAGCACAGCAACCGAAATCATCGCTGCGACGAGCGACAAAGCCGAGTAGACCGGGTGTCTGAACAGCACGACGCCGAGTGCACCACTGAGTACGAGTCCTGAGAAAATAAAGAACACAATGGCTTCCATCAGTGATCAGCCTTCGCGTTGTGGCCGTTGTGTGATTCTGTGGCATGGGTAGGCGCCAACGCAATGTTGCTATCGACGGTCTGGCCGTCCTCGGGCGCACGCACGCCGAAGCCAAGTTCTCCCGACCAGTTCACCCGGCCTTCGTAGTCAGAGCGACCCGAAGACGAGGTCGCGCGCATCCACGCACTCGTGTGGTCGTCTTCGTCACCGCGCCAGTATTCCCACGGCATCCGTTTAGCCCGCCCGTCATCACCTACGAGTAGCTCGTTCTTGGTGTAGATCGCGTCTTGGCGGTTCGCGAAACTGAACTCGAACAACTTGGTCTCGGTAATGGCTTGTGTCGGGCACGCCTCTACACAAAGGTCGCAGTGAATACACCGCAGGTAATTGATCTCGTATGTGAAACCGAACCGCTCGCCGGGGCTGACAGGGTTGTCCGGAGGGTTGTCGCCGCCTCGCACATAGATGCACTTGGCAGGGCAGACTCCAGCACATAGTTCACAGCCGATGCACTTTTCCATGCCGTCTTCATAACGATTGAGAACGTGTCGGCCGTGAAGACGTTGAGGCTTTGCACGCTTCTCTTCTGGGTACGGAACCGTGACGCGCTTCTTCTTGCCCATCTGGCGAAGCGTCACTCCGAAACCTTTTGCAAGGCCCATTAGCGGAACTCCTCCACCGTCTCGCCCGACTTGGGCATACACAAATACAACAAGCCATACGCGGCACCGGCAATTCCAAACGACAGCACGCCAGCGGCCGCCGGATTCCAGCCACGATCGCCGAGCACGAGGATTCCAGCAGTCACGAGCACCCAAAGAACGGCCAACTCGATGAGCCATTTCCATCCGAACGCCATGAGTTGGTCGTAGCGAAGTCGCGGGACAGATGCACGAAGCCACACCGTTCCGAACGTAAGCAAAAGCACCTTGCCTACGAACCAAAGAATAGGGACGACCGTGCCGTTAACCCATCCTGATTGACCAAACCGCGCTGGCATGAACATCGGACCGTTAGGGCCCCCAAGAAACAAAGTGACCGCGACAGCCGACATCGTTATGATGTTCATGAACTCAGCCAAGAAGAAGATCGCGAATCGGATACCCGAATACTCGGTTACGAATCCTCCGACGAGTTCTTGTTCGGCTTCAACAAAGTCGAATGGAGGGTGGTTCGTTTCTGCGATTGCAGCGATAATGAAAATTACGAACCCGAGAGCCGCTGGCACGACATAGAAGTTGCTCAAGTTTTGCAGGATGCCATCGGTATTCGTCCACGATTGCTGGTTCACAATCTCACGCGTGCTCATCGTTCCGGCACGCATAAGCACAGACAGGATGCCAAGGCCGAACGCCGCTTCGTACGACAACATTTGTGCGCTGGCTCGTACCGAACCAAGCAGCGGATACTTAGATCCAGACGACCAGCCTGCGAGCATCACCCCATAAACGGCGATACCCGAGCAACCGAGAATAAACATGGCCCCAATTGGTAGGTCGACAACCTGAAGGTACGTCTCGTGGCCGAGAACATTGATCTTGCCGCCAACCGGGATCACGCAAAACATCAGGAACGCTGGCAGGATCGAAAGATATGGCGCAAGTCTGAAAATTGGCTTGTCGGCCGAACTCGGTATCGACTGTTCCTTGAAGAAGAGTTTGATGCCGTCGGCGAGTGTCTGCAAGATCCCGAACGGACCCGCATTTGCTGGGCCTGTGCGGTTCTGCATGTCTGCGATCCACTTGCGCATACCCCAGATGTAAAGCATCACCGAAACGAGCAACACGACGAACGCGATGACAACCTTTAGTAATACGACTACGAAGATCGAGCCCCAAAGACCATCACCGTTAAACAGTGGGTCCGCTGCAAACAACGCGTTCATCGGAGAGTCTCGACTCGAATATCGGTCACTGAAACTGAAGCGTCGATGAGTTCGGATGCGCCAGTGCCATCAGCAGAAAAACCGAGCGAAGCGGTACCTGGGGCAATGCCGCGCGCTGCCTTCAGTTCTACCGTGATGCTCCCGCGCGAGCTAGTTGCTTTCACGGATTCGCCGCTCAGCACTCCGAGGCGTGCAGCGTCGGCTGAGGAAACAAGCATCGTTGGTGCCTTCTTAAGCCCGACGAGCGACGGTGACTCCGCAACGATACGACCTCCGTCGTAAAGCTTGCGGCCAACATTGACTCGCAGAGCGTATGCGTCACGCTGCGGAATCGACCTCGGTGCCACAACACGGTCCCAAACGAAAAGTGTCAACGCATCTTCAGTCGCAATTGTTCGGTCGATCTCTGCTGTTTCATCGACATCGCTGGCCTCAACGGCAACGTCGTCTCCATCTGCGCGAATCGGCTCCCAACTCAAGGAGTACTCGATGTCGAGAGATGAGCCGCCACGTCGGAAGACAACCTCGCCGAGGTGGTCTGCGAAAGGCAACACAACTCCGTCGCGGGCGTTTCGAATAGTGGCCGTCGACGCTCCAGCCCATGCCGGCGCCACACGACTGAATTCTTCGGTGATTTCATCGACCGTCTCAAGATCGAAATCTGAACCCATGCGCTGCGCTAGTTCAGATGCGATACGCCAATCGTCGAGCGCAAGTCCGCTTGCTGAGACCTTACGGCTGACTCTCTGCACGCGCCCTTCTAGATTCGTGACAGTGCCACCCTGTTCGGCCCAGAGAGTGCAAGGCATGAATACCTTGGCGCGACGGTTTGAAGGAGTTTCGAATGCATCGATTGCAATAACTACGCCGACAGTATCGAGTGCTTGCTTAGCTAGCGATCGATCCGGGAAATCCGCGAGCGGGTCGGCGCCAACAAGCACGAGGACATGAATCTTGCCCTCAGCGCATGCCCGAAGTATTCCTTCGGTGCCGAGCCCGCGCTCGGCTGGCACGCTTCCCCAGTTCGAAGTGAAATGAACTCGTCCCGAATCGAGGCTCACCCGGCCCGGCAAGAATCCCGGTGCGAGTCCCGCTTCGAGTGCACCATGCACGTTCGACCGACGCAGCGCAGACAGGAACCGGACACGTGGCAACGCTCCGAGCGCCGCCGCTGCGCTCACGACTGTGTCATCGCGCTCTGCCAAAGACGTACGGCCGAGTATTACAACGATGTTTCCCTCGCGGCTGCCGATCGATCTTGTGGCCGCAGCGATCGTTTCATTCGCTGGCGTCGCCCCGCCGATTGCCGAGGCGAGTTGTTCGGCAACCAAGCCTTGCTCGCCAGGCGCCGCACCTAACGCATGCGTGACGTACTTGCTCAAGCCGTGTGGTGCCGCAGAAAGGTCTACTAGCGGAACGCCGAGTTCAAGCGCAGCACGCTTCACGCGAAGGAACAACACGGGGAGCTCTTCTTTGAGATCACCAGCACAAAGGACAATCGCGGCCGCGTTATCGAGGTCGCTGATTTGAGCACGATCCGAACCAAGAACAACCTCGGCAGCTATGCCGTCGCCGAGTTGAGCGTCGACGTTGTCTGTGCCGATGACGCCCTTTGTGAGTCGCGCCCACGCATATGCGCTCTCGTTTGTACCGCTCGCCCCGCCGATCATGGCAATTGCGCCACCGCCGTGCAAGTTCTTAGCGCTCTTCAGTTCCGCCACCGCAGCATCAAGCGCCTGCGGCCACGACGCTTCCCGGCCACCAACCCGCGGAGTAAGAACCCTTGCTGCACTGTGTACATGTTCGTAGCCGAAGCGGCCCTTGTCGCACAACCAACCCTGGTTCACCGGTTCAGAATCGACACCGAGCAACCGCACGATTTGATTACTTGAACTTTGCACAGCTCCACGACAATGCACGGCACATGTCGTGCAACTCGTCTCAACTGTCGCAAGGTCCCACGGGCGCGCCTTAAATCGGTACGGCTTGGCCGTGAGTGCACCGACGGGACAGATCTGCACAACATTTCCAGAGAAGTACGACGAAAATGGGTCGTCAGGAAAATTCAGGACCTGCGTGTGATCGCCACGATCAACGAAACTAATGAGCGGATCGCCTGCAATCTCGTCTGCGAACCGGGTACAGCGCGCACACTGAATACAACGTTCGCGGTCGAGCAAGACAAGATCGCTGATTGCAATCGGCTTTTCGAAGTGACGCTTTTCTTCTACGAAACGAGACTCGACTGGCCCAAATGCAAGTGTCGTGTCTTGCAGCGGGCACTCGCCTCCGCGATCGCAAACCGGGCAATCGAGCGGATGATTGATGAGCAACAATTCGAGTACGCCGTCTTGCGCCGCTTTCACGCTGTCGGTGTCTGTGTGACAAACCATTGCTTCACTAACCGGCATCGTGCATGCTGGCGGGAAACCACGGATACCGTCGACTTCGACGAGACACATGCGACACATGCCGACGGGCTTCATGCGCTCGTGCCAACAAAAACGCGGGATGTAGATGCCGTTGTCTTGCGCGACTTTGATGAGAAGTTCACCTGGGCGCGCTTCGATGCTTTTGCCATCGATTGTTACGGTCACTGTCGTCTTGGCTTCGTTCACAGCTGTCATGAATTAACCCTGACGTTCACGGCGATGCCCGGTCGACCACCACTGCACGCAGCGTCGACCTCGGCTCGGAAGTATTTCTCGAGGCTCGCTACAGCGCTTACTGGCGACGGTCCGAGCGGACAGATAGTGGTCTGCGTGAACGGTGCTCGCAAGACATCGGGCGAGACGTTCGCGCTCATCGACAACAGTAACTCCATGTCGGTCGGGCGGCCTTGCCCATGGCTCATGCGATACAAGATCTTCTCGATCCATCCGGTGCCTTCGCGGCACGGCGTGCACTTGCCACAGCTTTCGTGCGCATAAAACTTAGCTAGACGCCAAGCGACCAACACCGGGTCCGTGCTCTGGTCGTAGACCATGATTGCGCCAGAGCCAAGAGTTGTACCAAGTTTGGCTGTGATGTCATCGATGTCGTAGACCTGGTCGAGGTGCTCGTCGCAGTTCACGAGCCATTGGAACGATGCCCCACCGGGAAGGAAGAATTTCAGTTCTTTGTCGTCGCGAAGTCCCCCACAAAGTTCGAAAATGATTTCGCGGAAAGTCATGCCGAATTCGATCTCATAAATTCCGGGGTTCTTGATGTGACCCGAAATTGCAGCAACCCGAGTACCGGTACTGCGCCCAACGCCTAGTTTGGCGTACTCGGCCCCGCCCATCTTGATGATGTGTGTAAGAGTCGAGGCTGTTTCAACGTTGTTGACCACCGTCGGTTTCGCGTACACACCTGAGTGGATCGGAAGAGGTGGCTTAATTCGCGGCATACCGCGCTTGCCTTCGAGACTCTCGATCAGTGCGCTTTCTTCGCCACAGATATATGCACCGGCTCCGCGGTGTACAACGATGTCGAGGCTGAAGCCCGAACCTTGAATATTTTCGCCGACCCAGCCGTTTGCGGAAGCTTCTTTCACCGCATTGACTACGCGGTCATACCCGAGTGCGAACTCGCCGCGCAGATAGATGAAGGCCTTGTTGATGCCACATGCAAACGCCTCGATGCAGACGCCTTCTACGAGGGCATGCGGATCCTTTTCGATGATCTCGCGGTCCTTGAAAGTGGAAGGCTCGCCCTCGTCGCCGTTGATCACAAGGTAACGCGGGAAGACGTCCGCTGGGAGCGATTCCCACTTGATCGCCGTCGGGAAGTTCGCCCCGCCTCGCCCGCGTAGACCAGACGCCTTGACTTGCGCCAAGAGGTCGGCTGCATCGCCCTTGCGTAGGACATCTGCCCAAATTTGGTACGCACCGTCGGCGCGGGCGTTTTCGTACTTCCATGCATCTACAACGTCGTGGAGTCTGCGCGTGACTATGCGCGTCTCGCGTACCTCAATCTTTTTTGTGTCAGTCATTTCAGACCGCCTGACACTCCACGTGGTTGCAGCACGCCAGACTTGTAATCGTCGACTATGGCTGCTGCCATCTCAGGTACCAAGTGTTCGTGGTACTCGTAGTTCACCTGCATCGCCGGGGCATTCCCACACGCAGCAAGGCACTCAACCTCTTCCACGAACACGTCATCGTCCGCTGCGTAGCGGTCGTTGAGGTGTTCAAGGATTTCGGGACCACCAACTACAAGACAGGTCACGTTCGTGCACACGCTTACCACTAGCTTCCCGCATGGCCGACGCTTGTACATCGTGTAGAAACTGCAAACACCTTGGACGTCGGCGGGCGTTGTTCCTACGAGGTCTGCAATCTCTGCCATGGCCTCTGTTGTTAGCCAACCATCTTGATCCTGTGCGATGTGGGCTAGCGGAAGTATGGCTGAATGAGCATCTGGATACTGCGCGATAACGGACTGCGCTCGTGCGAGATTCTCGGGTGTGAAACTCATCGATCGACCTCACCCAAGATCGGGTCGATGCTCGAAACGATTGCGACGGCATCGGCGACTAGAGCGTTACGCACCATTGGGCCCATTGATTGAAGGTTGTAAAATGATGGACCGCGAACATGCATGCGTAGCGGCTTCGCTGAACCGTCGCTCACGATGTAGCAACCGATCTCTCCACGTGGACTCTCAACTGCAACATACGTTTCCCCTGCAGGAACTTTGAATCCTTCTGTAAACAATTTGAAATGGTGAATGAGCGCTTCCATCGACTCGTCGATGCGCGCACGCGGTGGTGGCGTTACTTTTGCGTCATCTACTCGATAGTCGCCCGCAGGCATTTTCGCCACGCACTGACGCACGATCTTGATTGACTCGTAGATCTCTTCAAGCCGAACGCGCCACCGGTCGTAGACATCGCCAGCGGTTGCGTAGACAACGTCAAAGTCGACCTCGTTGTATTTGAGATACGGCTGTGACTTGCGAAGGTCCCATGCGAATCCAGTGCTGCGCAAGATCGGACCCGTAATTGAAAGATCGAGGCATTCTTGAGTCGTGATCGTGCCAACGCCAACGAGTCGGCTTTTCCAGATCGGGTTCTCCGTGAGAAGGTCGGCATAGTCGCGCACACCTGCTTCGACTTTTTCGAGGGTTGCTAAGACGTCGGTAGCCCAACCGTCTGGGAGGTCTGCTGCGACTCCTCCGACGCGAATGAAATTGTGGTTCATCCGTAGTCCGGTAATGCTCTCGAGGAGGCGAAGGGTTTCTTCGCGCTCGCGCCAGCCGTAAATCATCATCGAGACCGCACCGATGTCCATGCCGTTCGTGGCTTGGAACAAAAGGTGAGAGCTAATCCGGTTGAGTTCGACAAGCATCATTCGGATCCACTGCGCACGATCGGGGACTTCGATTTCGAGAAGTTTCTCGACTGCCATGCAGTACACGAGTTCATTCGAAAGCGGTGATGCGTAATCCATGCGGGTCACGTTCGTGCAGCCCTGCACGTAGCTCAGTTCTTCGCCGGTTTTTTCCATGCCTGTATGCAGGTAACCGATGACGGCTTTGGCGTTAACGACTTCCTCGGAGTCGAGCTCCATCATGACGCGCAATACGCCGTGAGTTGACGGGTGCTGAGGACCCATGTTGATGAGCATCGTGTCGCCGAGTTCGTCGTCTGGCCACGGCGCGCCAGTCACGACCAATTCCTTTTGCGTCAACTTGAGCTTCTGTTTGCCCTCGTCTGTTTGACGACGAAGTCGGCTGAACATTTTCGATCTCTCGGTCATCGCGGACTCGGATCAGTCTTGAATGTCACAGGGACACGCGCTGCTGCAAAGTCCTTGCGCAACGGGTGCCCTTCCCACTCGTCCGGCATCATGATGCGGGTGAGGTCGGGGTGACCTTCAAAGTTGATGCCAAATAGATCGAACACTTCCCGTTCGGCGAAGTTCGCGCCCGAAAAGATTGGGGTAACAGACGGCACCGTTGGATCTGTCGAAGGAACCTCGCAGATGACTCGGATTCGACGGTTGCGAGCATGGCTAAGGAAGTTCGCGATTACCTCGAACCGTTCTGGCTCGACACCCGATGGCAGATTTCGTGCCGGGTTCGTGAGGTGGTCAACGGCTGTCACATCGACGCACATCGTGAACTGCTGCTCGTCTCGGAGCAGCTTTGCCGCTTCTGCGAGCTTCGAACGTTCGAGATACACAACCGGCTGGGCAAGTGAGTCTCTGTAGATCGCGCCGAACTGAGCACAAAGGACCGTCGCCACGTCATCGACATCCACCGGCGCGTTATTCGTCTCTGTGGCTTCGTCTGACATGTCGCTCAAGTTCTTGTCGTTTACTAGTGAGGATCAGGCTGGTGCTGTGGCTTCAGCGTTTAGTTGGATAGCAGCACCGCCGGTATGGCTGTTGGCCCGCCGACGCATTAGCTCGCCGCTACGGATTTGTTCGTGCAGGGTCAGGATGCCGTGCATAAGTGTCTCTGGGCCAGGAGGGCAGCCAGGCACATAGACATCTACCGGCACGATCTGGTCAACGCCTTGCACGATCGCGTAATTGTTGAACATCCCGCCGCTGCTTGCACATACGCCCATTGAGATGACCCACTTGGGTTCGACCATCTGGTCATATACCTGACGAAGTACAGGCGCCATCTTTTGTGAGACGCGTCCAGCGACAATCATCAGGTCGGCTTGACGCGGGCTAGCTCGAAATACTTCCATGCCGTAACGAGCGATGTCGTAGTGCGCGGCACCCGATGCCATCATTTCGATTGCGCAGCAGGCGAGCCCAAATGTTGCTGGAAAAACAGAGTTGCGACGTGCCCACTTGACTAAATCTTCGAGCATTCCTGTAGCGAACCCATGTGGGACTGCTTCGAGACCAATGTGTGGAAGTTCGGTCATGCGGCTTGTCCTGTTGTGCCTTCGGTGAGTGCAGGATCGAGTACCGCAACGGATGTACGACGTACTGGAACTATCTCTCGGATGACCTGTGCCACAGGACCCCATGCGAGTGCGCCAACAGACAGTAGGTATGCAAACGGAATTAGGAGGACGAGCACAAAAATCGTTATCGCTACGAGTCCGAATACGCCAAGACCTCTCATCACCATGGCGAACGGATAGAGAAACACGATCTCAACATCAAGAACGATGAAACTCATGGCTACCAAGAAGAACTTCACTGGGAAACGCTCTGCAGGTTCTGATTCTGGAACGATGCCACACTCGTACGCGGCTTGTTTTGCGCTGTTCGGATTGCGTGGACCAAGCAAGATCGACGCGACAAATGACGCAAGCACAAACACAATTACAAGTGCAATCATGCCAACAAGCGGCAGGTAATCGTTCACGTTGACGAAACTAACCGGCGCGCCCGCTGTGGCTGCTCATCGGGCGACTCAAATTTGCACGTGAATCGGCTAAGGCTCTGGACCGATCTTCACGATCTGCGCGACGAGTTTGTATGCAGCTTCGGCCGGACCAAGTTCGTCTGGTCGCATCAGGTTCGCCATTATTCGCAACACCCATTCCATGAGCGACCTGTTGTGCATGCCGACGCGAGCTAATTCGCGCATGATCGCGGGATTGCCTATCGCCTTCACGAAGGCCCGCGCCACTTTGAAATACAAGCCGTAGATTTCTTGCAATCGTTCTTCGTATGTAAGTAGTGCGAGTCCATCGCCACTTGTTAGTGCGAGGCTCACGGCATCTGCTGCGAGTCTGCCCGTCTCAAAAGCAGTCGAGATGCCTTCGCCGTTGAATGGATTAACGGACCCGGCCGCATCACCAACGACGATCCATGTCGGTCCGACATGCGGGGTAACGCAGCCACCGGTTGGCAGGCGTCCCCCAGTTGCCGGACCACATGATGTCTCGGGCTTTATTCCCCAACGCTCAGGGGCTGTCTGCGTAAACGCATCCATCAGCTTGGTCGTATTTATGTCTTTCCAGCCTTTGAAGGTCGATAGCAAGCCACAGCCGACATTTATTGTGCCGTCACCAACCGGAAAAATCCATCCATAACCGGGCAAATGGTTTCCATCGCGGTCTTTGATGTCTAGGTGGCTCTCGATCCAGGGGTCGTCGTGCATCGGGCTTTCGTAATAGCCCCGAATTGCCATGCCGAGCGGGTAGCTCCGATCCCTAGAAGTACCCAAAGCCCTTCCGAATCGCCCGTTCGCACCATCGGCAATAACCACATATTTCGCCTGAACCGTTACTTTTTCGCCACTATCTTTGTGCTTCACTACCACGCCACGCACGATTCCGTGCTCGAGCACGGGTTCTATTGCCTCGGCGCCTGTCCAAAGCTCCGCTCCTGCTTTAACTGCGTTGTCTGCGACCATCTGATCGAGTTCTCGCCTGCGCACGACATACCCGTACGAAGGGAACTCGGGGTGCGACGGCCATGGCATTTCTAGCGTTACCCCATGGGCGATCGCCCGTAGCCCGTCGTATCGCAGGTAGTTGTCCGCAAGGCGGTCACCGAGACCCATGTCGCTGAGTTGGCGGACTGCGCGTGGCGTTAGTCCATCACCACAGGTTTTCTCTCGCGGGAAGTCTTTCTTCTCTATGCAGAGCACCCGATGCCCGTTTTGTCCGAGCCAGAAAGCGCACGCAGCACCAGCAGGTCCAGCGCCGACAATTACCGCGTCAAAAACTGCGTCGTTGCTTGCCGATTTCACCGCCATGTGATCCATCGTCGCGCACCGAGACACGCATGCGTTCATCGACTATGCGAGCATGTGATTTTGTGCATGGATCACGGCGTGAGAATCGCGAATTTTCATGGTTGTCGTCGATGAGTCGCGTCTTCATCTAGCGTGCTAGTAAGCCATGCAAGAAGCGACACGAACGCCGCTTCGCCGCCACTCGACTACCCGCAGGAGTACACAGGAATGAGGCATGTTCTCGGTTTAGCCGTGCCCAATATCCTGCCCGAAACGTTGGGCTTGCGCGCTGCTGGTCGTTTGATTTGGACGACAGTCCTATTCGTAGTTTTGCTTTCACCTGTCGTGGTTGCGTTGAAACGCCAGAAGTCAAAACTCAAAGCAACTTGGGCTCAAGCAATGGCTGGCGCTGTTTATGTTTGGGTGCTAATGGTCCTCGCCTACGGATCGATTCCGCATGAGTGGCTCACGTTCGCAAACGGTTACCTCAAGTGGGATGAGTCTCACTTCTTGCTCACTTCTGGCCAATCGATTGGTCCGTTCAACTGGCTCAACCTAGACGTCGATAAGCGCGCCATAACCGACACAGTCGCCACGCTTATCTATGTTGTGTTGGCCGTCGCCAACTTCAAAATGTTTGCGGCATGGCAACGGCGCCCAGAGGCGCCATCTGTTAGCACCGCAGTCGAGACTGAAAAGGTCATTGGTACATCTGCATTCGGACGCCCAGTAACGGTGAAGTCGTAAAGACATGGCCAAGATCGACGCCAATCCGCCGATGCCAGACTTCAGCACGGACTACGTCCTGCAAGAGGTCGATCCAAATTGGCTCACCAAGGCAGTCAAGCCAAAGCAGTTTTTGCACATTGACCAAGCCGAATGCATCATGTGTGAAGGCTGCGTCGACATTTGCCCTTGGAAGTGCATTCACATGTTGTCGCTCGATGCGATCACAGACGCGACAAATGCCGACCAACCAGGTGACGATCCGACCGACCATGTGTTTTTTGTCGTCGACGAAGACATCTGCACGCGCTGCGCACTTTGCGTCGATCGCTGCCCAACAGGCGTCATCGTGTTAGGCAAGGTCACAGATAAATGGTCCGATGGGGACCCGAACGACCGTACTAATCGTCACGGCTACGCCTACGGCGTCCGTTTCTAAGTAGACCTCAGGAGAAACTCGTGGCCGAAGCCAACGGGAACAATGGATCGGGTTTAGGCGCCAAGGTGGCCGAACGCGCCACGAAGATGTGGGACAACACTCGCAACTCTCAAGCCTGGAACTCAATCTTCCGGCCGGGTTCGATCTATCGCAAGGGCTACACAGACAGCCCTCGTAACCGCAGTTACGTGATCATGAACAGCGTCTTGTTCCACCTCCACCCCGTGAAGGTGAAGCGCCACGCTGTCAAGGTGAGCTACACCTTATGCCTCGGCGGCCTCTCGTTTTTCTTGTTCATTCTGCTTACGGTCACAGGCATCTTCTTGATGTTCTTCTACCGACCGACTGCTACCGAAGCGTGGGCGACGGTTCAAGATCTCGAAACAGCAGTGGCATTTGGATCGCTAGTAAGAAATATGCATCGGTGGGGCGCTCACCTAATGGTGTTGTCGGTCTTCTTGCACATGAGTCGCGTCTTTTATCACGGTGCCTATAAGTCGCCACGGGAGTTCAACTGGGTTATCGGCGTCATCCTCTTGCTGCTCACCTTGTTGCTTTCGTTCACGGGCTATCTACTCCCGTGGGACCAACTCGCACTTTGGGCCGTAACCGTAGGTACCAACATGATGGGCTACACGCCCGTGCTTGGTAACCAGGTTCGTTTCGTATTGCTTGGTTCTAAAGAGATCGGGAACGACACGCTCTTGCGGTGGTACGTGTTGCACGTGCTCATGTTCCCGTTCGTCATCGTGATCTTCATGGCGGTTCACTTCTGGCGCGTCCGCAAGGATGGCGGCATTTCCGGGCCCCTCTAGGCCGATAGGACAGGTATGGCTGAGGTTCCAGAACACTTACTACGTCGTAGCGCCGAACGCCGCGCGGCGTTATCAGGCGAAGAAGCGCCAGCCGAGGCGCCCGTAGCTGCCGACGTCCCCGCACAAGAGGCAAGTGCCGAAGAAGCCGTCGCCGCGCCCGCAGACACAGGCGAAAAGATCACCGAAAGTGTCGGGGGCGTTCCAGCACACCTCTTAGAGCGTGCTCGTTTGAAGAAACTCGCAGCCGCTGGCGGCGACGCTGGCGCAAGTGGCGCAGTCGCTACGGCAACAGCAGCTAAGGCGCCTGCCATGACAGCAGGTACACCGACAGGAACTGGCCCGAGTGGCCACACTCAGCGCCTGCTGACCGTGGTGAAGGCTGGATCGATCCAACAGACCAAAGCTGAAGCCCAAGACAAGGTCCATGTCTGGCCTCACTTGCTTGCCATCGAGTTCGCATCGATCATGATTCTGATGGCACTCACGACCATCTTCTCTGCACTCGTGAAGGCACCACTTCTAGGCCTCGCTGATGTCAACCAGACGCCGAACCCGTCGAAGGCTCCCTGGTACTTCTTGGGCCTTCAGGAACTTCTCACCATGTTCCACCCAATGGTCGCCGGTGTGACGATCCCTGGCGTCGCACTCGTCATCGTTGCGCTCGCCCCATATGTAGATAAGAACCCGTCAAACAAACCAGCCGACCGCAAGTTTGCGATCGCGATGATGACGATGTTCCTTATGTTCTGGGCTGTACTTGTGATTATTGGATCGTTCTTCCGCGGCGAAGGCTTCAACTTCGTGTTCCCGTGGAACAACCATGTGTTCTTCGAGCTCTAGGAGAATAAAGGGCAGTGCTACCAGCAGCAATCTTCGCCATTTTCGGGGCCATCGTGCTCGTCTTGGTCGTCACAACGGCCCGACGTTCGAGCACGAGCGGACGGCTCTCTCGCGAGACCAAGTCGCGCGACAAATCCGGTCCAGCCTCAACGAGCGCCACTACCGAACTTGAAGCGGCAGATTCGGCCGTCGCTCGCGAACGTGCAGCACTTGCCCAGAACGAAGCCGTATCTGGGGTCCCAGCAATGGTTGGCGAGACTGGAATCGCTCGTTGGGAGCCCGTAGACGAAGAAACTCTCGGAGTTTCGCGTCGTCAGTTCCTCAACCGTGCCAACATCTCGATGCTCGGAATTGGGATGCTCCCAATTTTTGGCGTCTCCCTAATTGCGTTCTTGTACCCAAGTGGCGCAGGCGGGTTCGGATCCAAGGTCACCGTCGGGAAATTGTCCGACATCCTTGCCTCGATCACAGCAAAGAAGCAACCGTTCTACGCGGCAAGTGCGCGCACCTACATTCAGATTTTCGACAACGCAAAGACCACGGCCGCAGAAGTAACAAGCGCCTACGAAGGTCGCGAAGTCGAGATGGGTCTCCCCGACGGTTACGTCGCCTTGTGGCAGCGATGCGTGCACCTTGGCTGCCGGGTTCCGTGGTGTCAGAGTTCGCAGTGGTTCGAATGCCCCTGCCACGGATCCAAGTACAGCAAGATCGGCGAAAAGCGCGACGGGCCCGCACCGCGTGGTCTTGACCGATTCGCAACCGAAGTCGTCGACGGCAACCTCGTCGTAAACACAGGCGTCATCATTCAGGGCCCGCCTATCGGCACGACCACAATCGACCAGAAGCAGGAAGGTCCGGCGTGCGTCTGATGCAACTTTTCGCAACTAAAGGCCCGTCACTGAGCACCGAGAGGACAACGCAGGTATGAGGCTCCTCGCTGCCTGGGATTGGCACAGATTCACGAAGTTCGACGTCTGGGGCGTCCTGTTCTGGGTCAATGCGATCGCACTATTAGCACTACTCATCGTTGCTGTCGTCTCAATCTCGCGTGACAAGCAAGACAAGCCAGCAGCGAACACGGTCGCGTTCTTGGCCGACGACGAACTCGAAACTTTCCGGCTAGAGCGAGTGCTCGGCTGGGCGCTCGTATTCTCGGCAATTCTCGCAGTTAGCTACGGCGTCTACTGGCTGCGCGAGCCTTCTCGTCAGCACGACTCCGACATCTACTTCGCAGAAGGAGCGATCGAGCGCGGCGAAGAACTGTTCGCCAACGAATCGTTCGAGGTCTACAACTCTGCGAAGTCTCTCAAGTGCGCAGACTGCCACGGCGGACCTGGCATCGATGCCGACCTCGGCCGCGAAGTAGTTGGTGGCGGTGGGTCCGCGCCATACACGCACATCATCGACCCAGACAATGCGTTCTCCGTTTCGTGGAGCGCGCCTGCTCTCAACACCGTGATGTATCGCTTCTCGCCTGAGGAAGTCCGTGAGATCATCACCTACGGGCGGCCAGGAACGCCGATGCAGGCATGGGGTACAGACGGCGACGGTCCGAAGAATGCTCAGAGCGTCACCGACCTTGTCGCATATATCGCTTCAATACAAATCTCGCCAGATGAAGCCCAAGGAAAAATCGCAGCCAACCTCAAAGCGGCCCAAGAACAGTCCGCCTCGCAGGTAAAGAGCGCAGAAGAAGCAGTAGCCGCTGCGACCGAAGCCCTCGACGAAGCGCAAACAGCTAGCGACGAGATTAAGGACCAAGAGTCGAACGAGGGACAACTTGCCATCCGCAAGGTTGAAGCTGCCGCGAAGAAACTCGAAGTTGCACAAGCGAAGCTAGATTGGGCCAAGGAGTGGGCAGACAAGCGTTCCGGAATCAGTGACGGCCAGTTGCTGTTCGAAATGAACTGTGCTCGTTGCCACACCAAGAACTGGAGTTTGTTCAACCCGAGCAACCCATACCTACGCCCAGAGACATTGCTCGGTCCGGCTGGTGGGGGCGGCAACACAGGCTTCAGTCTCGTGAACGTAGAGAAACTTCGGTTCAACAACGGACTAGACGCAGAAGGCAAGCCAGACCCGACGTCGGGCTGGACTAGCCACAACCTGTTCGTGACAAACGGTTCTAACAAGCAGAAGCCATACGGCAACGGCGGCAGCGGAAGCGGTCGCATGCCAGGCCAATGCAACACCGACTTCTTCGCTTCCTTCGACATCCTCGAGCACAGCGGGTGCATGCTCACCACAGTGCAGATCGAAGCGATCGTTGCGTACGAACGCTGTGGACTCCTAGCAACATTGCCAGACCACAGTGCAGCCAAATATGACACAGACTGCGATAAGCCGTAGTCCTAAAAGATTTCAGAGAAGAGGAGACCCCGTGCAGGTACTGCACATTCTCGCTAGCGAAGGCGGCGGCGCCAAGAACCTTTGGGATCCCACGATCCTTGGTGTTCTCACGGTGCTGTCTGGCGTCGTGCTGTTCTGTGGTTCGACATACATGTTGCTCACAACGAACATCGGAGCCCGCCAGGGTTTCCTAGTTGCATTCTGCAGCCTCACCGGAATAACGATGTTGCTCGGCGCTCTGTGGCTAACGACCAACACGCCACTCAACGTTCCGAAGGGACGCGTGGCCCAGTGGATCCCCGTTTCCGAAGAGCCGACTGATGCCATCGTTGCCAATCTGAGTGACTCAGCGATTCAAGCACTCAGGTCAATCGATTCAGAAGGCACGCCCGTACCCGAGAAGGGTCCGGCCGACTCGGACGTCCTTGAGCGCGGCGAGCTTCGCCCTGCAGTCGAAGCGGCGCTAGTAAAAGAAAAGACTGAAGGCCCCCACGAAGTCGAAGCCGGACCGCTAGTGCTCGTGTGCGATACATGTGCAGGCGATGTCATCACCAACCTCGATGAACTCAACTCGTACACGATTGGTGGCGGCACCAAGAACCTCTTCTGGCACAACACTCAATACGCAGCCGTTGAGTTCTGCACTCGCTTTGCTCTAGACCCGGTTTTTGCTGACCCAAGTGCCGAAATCAAAGACGCCGAGTGCGACCCAGCCATCGCCCACAAATTCCTTCTCCTAAAGCGCGACTTCGGATCACTTCGGTTACCTGCACTGTTCTACACACTCGTTTCCGGGTTGCTGCTCGGACTTGGCCTGTACGCAATGCACATCAAGGAACGGTCCGAACAACGGACCTCGGCAGGCGCACTCACGCCGACCAACGCCTAGGAGAACACGATGATAAGAAACCTGATCGCCATCGCCCCTCAACCGGTCGACACAACCGAACAAGGCCCGCTCGGATTCATTCTGCTAGCGGTGCTGTGTACAGCGATCATGGCGAGCCTGTTCTACATGGACCGAATCCGTCAACGCGCTAGTGATCGTCGCGACTCAGAGCAGTAGTCAGAGGTTCGCTGCAGTAGCCGCGGCTGCTGCGATGGTCTCCTCGATCACCTCATGGGTGTGAGCGAGACCGCAAAAGAGAGTTTCGTAGCCACTAGGAGCAAAGAAGACTCCCCGCTCGAGTAGCCCATGGAAGAATTTCGCGTAACGCGCATGGTCGGCTTGCTTGGCTGACTCATAGTCACTTACCGCTCCGCCAAAGAACACCCCAACAAGGGTCGCCGACCTGGTTACGTTCGCTTGTACCCCAGCGTTCACAAAAACATCTGACAGTCCCTCAGCGAGATGGGTTGCGAGATCGACGAGACGTTCGTAAGCAGAGTCGTCTAACAACTTGAGTGTCGCAATTCCTGCCGCGGTTGCTAGCGGGTTTCCGCTCAGTGTCCCGGCCTGATAGACGGAACCGAGCGGCGCTAAGTGGTCCATGATGTCCGCTCTGCCGCCGAGACCAGCGAGTGGCAACCCACCGCCGACCACCTTGCCGAAAATTGTGAGGTCGGGAACAATTCCGAACAGGCCTTGTGCGCCTGCTCGCGCGACGCGAAATCCTGTGATCACTTCATCGAAGATGAGCAACGCTCCGTGCCTGCTGCAAATGGCTCGTAGCGCTTCGAGGTAGCCATCTTGCGGCGGGACTAACCCCATGTTCGCAGCGATCGGCTCGACAAGCAGCGCAGCGATGTCAGAGCCATGTAGCGCAAAGGCCTCTTCGATAGCAAGTACGTCGTTGTAAGGACACGCGATCGTGTCTGCGACTGTTCCTTCGGTGATTCCAGCAGAACCAGGTAGCCCGAGCGTTGCGAGACCAGAGCCCGCTGCAACCAGCAACGAATCCAGATGCCCGTGATAACAGCCTGCCAGCTTGATGACCTTTGAACGGCCCGTCGCACCGCGGGCGAGTCGCACGGCCGTCATCGCAGCTTCGGTGCCGGATGACACGAGACGGACTTTCTCGATGGATCGAACACGCCCGCAGATCAGTTCCGCTAGTTCCACTTCGCCTTCTGTTGGAGTGCCGTAACTAGTGCCAAGAGATGCCGCTTGCTGAATCGCATCTACGGCTGCCGGATGAGCGTGACCGAGAATGACAGCACCCCATGACTGCACATAGTCGGTGTAACGCTTGTTGTCGGTGTCGTACAAATACGCGCCACGAGCGCGAGCCGTGAAGAATGGCTGCCCACCGACACTGCCAAAGGCGCGCACCGGCGAGTTGACACCACCAGGAATGCGCGCCTCTGCGCGCTCGAACAAACTCAATTGAGCAACTCAGCTACCTCGCGCGCGAGGTACGTGAGTATGAAGTCTGCGCCAGCGCGTTTGATGCTGAGCAACTGCTCTAGCGCCACGGCAGTGCCATCTATCCATCCGTTCGCAGCCGCAGCTTTGATCATCGCGTATTCACCGCTCACGTGGTACGCAGCAATTGGAACATCGTGAGCTACTCGCAGACGCGCGATTACATCAAGGTACGACATCGCTGGCTTCACCATGATCATGTCGGCGCCCTCAGCGACGTCGAGATCTACTTCTGCTAGCGCTTCTCTGGCATTGGCTGGGTCCATCTGGTAGCTCTTGCGGTCGCCGAATTGCGGTGCGCATTCGGCTGCGTCGCGGAACGGTCCGTAAAGAGCCGATGCATATTTTGCTGCATACGCGAGTATCGGAGTCTGGGCGAAGCCGTTGTCATCGAGCGCTCCACGAATCGCTGCGACTTGGCCATCCATCATGCCAGACGGTGCAATTACATCAGCGCCCGCGCTGGCTTGGGCTACAGCTATCGAGGCGTAGCGATCGAGTGTCGCATCGTTATCAACGGCGCCCGAGGCCGTGAGGATGCCGCAGTGGCCATGATCAGTGAACTCGTCCAAGCATGTGTCGCTCATGATGACCATCGCAGCGCCGACTTCGTCGCGCAATGTTCGTAACGCAATCTGCACAATGCCGTCGTTTGAATCAGCGCTGGAGCCGACCGAGTCCTTGTGGCGCGGAATGCCAAACAGAATGACAGCAGGTACTCCCAAGTCGCATAGGGCGCGTACCTCTTTGCGCAGACTCTCTACCGTATGTTGCGAGACGCCAGGCATCGACGTGACTGGTTCGGGCGAATCGATGCCCTCCTTGACAAAGAGGGGCGCTACTAAGTCATCGGTCGAGAGCCGATACTCTGCTACTAGCCGCCGCATGGCTGGCGTCTGGCGCAATCGTCTCATCCGGAGTGCTGGAAACATCTGTTCAGGCTAACTGTGAGAGGACCGCTGCAACGAGGCCATCAATATCGTGTTCGATCGCCTCGACCGCGACTTCGAGACCGGTGGCGCGCACCGCTTCGGAGGTAACGGGACCGATGCTGATGATCGGAATTCCGAGGCCATCGATGGATCCTGTTGCGCGAAGAAAATTGGTGACCGTCGAACTAGATGTGAAGCAAATTGCGTCAACCAAACCGGTACGAACTCGATCAAGGTCAACTGAGTCAGGCTCGACGGCGAGCGTTCGATACACATTGAGAACACGTACCTCGTATCCGAGTTCGAGAAGCCCTTCGGGGAGCACATCTCTTGCGGTCTCTGCGCGCACGAGCAGAACTCGCTCGCCATGCACTGTTGGCTGTGGGATCTCTGCCAACAAGGACTCCGCAACGAACCGTTGTGGAACGAGATCTGGCCAAATCCCGTACCGCATGAATGCTGCCGCCGTACCGGGGCCGATAGCCGCAATCTTCAGACCACTCAATGAACGCGCATCAGTACCAGCAGGAATGATGCCGCGTTCAAATAGGGCTTTGACACCGTTGGCCGAAGTCGCGAACAACCATCCGAATTCCGTGGTAGCTGGTAGGTCAAAATCGATTGGTTCAATCTTGATCGACGGAAGTTCGAGGACCTCGGCACCAAGTGCCTCGAGCCGCATCCGAAGAACGCTTGCCTGTTCCCTCGCTCGAGTTATAACAACGCGCTTGCCGAATAATGGTTTGTTCTCGAACCACGCGAGATCGAGCGTCGCCACTCGACCGACGACTATGGCTGATGGCGATTCGATCCCGGCCGTCGGCGCTTTCGAGAGGGTGGTTCGAATCGTGCGCTGCTCGGGGCGAGTTCCCCAGCGCACAGCAGCGACCGGGGTCTCTGGATCACGACCTCCAGCGATGAGCCGAGCGCTGATCTCGGCAAGTCGCGCGGCACCCATAAGGATCACGAGCGTGCCGCCAGCGCGCGCTAACGAATCCCAGTCTGTGTCTGTGGTGCCCTTAGCCGGGTCTTCGTGACCAGTGACGATCGTTACGTGCGTCGATAGCCCGCGATGGGTCACGGGGATACCTGCGTACGCAGCCGCGGCAATTGCACTCGTCACGCCAGGAACAATTTCGAATGCGATCCCTGCATCACGCAGGACCTCGGCTTCTTCGCCACCACGCCCGAAGACGTAAGGGTCACCGCCCTTAAGCCGAACGACGTGACGACCAGCGCCACCATGCTCGACGAGTACTGCGTTGATCTCGTCCTGAGTCATAGCAACATTTCCTGGTGCCTTGCCGACATCGATCCGTGTGGCAGATGAGGGTGCCAGATCTAGCAACTGTGCAGCGGCAAGACGATCGTGCACGACGACTTCGGTTTCGGCGAGTAGGTCCGCCGCGCGCATAGTCAACAGTCCGGGGTCACCGGGGCCAGCACCAACTAGGTAGACGGTCACGAGGAGACTCCCAACGCAGAAGCCGCAGTGATTCCGAGTCGTTCGGGGTCGGTGCCGCGGACCTCAGCTGACCGAGCGCCCTCGGCGGTTTCGAGAAAGACTCGAAGTTCAAGTTCATCGTCGGGACCCGTCTGTGCATACGCTCCGACAGGCAGGTCGCAACCACCGCCTAGAACAGCAAGAAATGCACGTTCGGTAGAGACTTCGCGATGCAGTCGTTGGTTGTCAATCGTGGCAAGCAACGCGAGAGTTGCGTGATCGTCTGATCGGCACTCGACTGCCAATGCGCCTTGGCCGACTTGTGGCAACATCACATCGATAGCGAGGGTCTCTGCGATCACGTCTAGTCGCCCAAGACGATGCAGCGCCGCTGCTGCAATAACGACAGCATCGAACTGGGCCGCCTTTTCAATGCGCGTGTCGACATTGCCTCGCAACTCACCGAACGCAAGGTCCGGGCGCAACGCGGCTAGTTGGGCACGCCTGCGCACTGCTCCTGTGCCGATTCGCGCTCCTGCTTTGAGTTCGGCAAATCTGCACCCAACTAACGCGTCCCGAGGATCGGCACGTTCGGGGATAGCTCCGAGTACAAGTTCTGTTGGTGTGACTGCTGGCAAATCCTTGGCGGAGTGAACGGCAATGTCGGCATGATTTTCGATCACAGCCTGTTGAACTTCTTTGACGAAGACTCCCTGGCCGCCAAGAGCGTGGATCGGAACATCGGTGCGGACATCGCCGACTGTCGTGATGATTACAAGTTCGTGGGCAGGATTCCCGAGTAGTGCGACCACGCGCTCGGCCTGCCAGCGCGCGAGTGCGCTCCCGCGCGTAGCGACTCTCAACACGGTTAGCTCGACGAGTCGGTGTCGGTTGGAACTTGTTCTTCGAGTGCAAACAATTCCCGCACTGCATCGACATACAGGTCGCCGCGATCCGTGCCAGCGGATTCCTTAAGGCGTGTGGTCGGTTCGTGCAACAATTTCTTGATTACGCCGTCGACGAGCGATTCGATAACCGCTGTTACTTCGGGACCGAGGGAGGAGAGTTTGCTTGCGAACCGCTGTAGCTCGGCGGTGCGGATGTCTCGACTCTGCTTGTGTAGCGCCCCTATAACCGGAGCGACGATCCGTTGCCTGCGTTCATCGAGATACCGGTCCACAGAGTCAACAATGATTTCGTGTGCCCGAGTGATATCAACTTTTCGGCGTTCGCTGCTCCGTTGCGCGAAGTCTTTGAGATCGTCGAGATCTAAGAGCGTCACACCGTCGATTTCTGACACACCGTGATCGAAGTCACGCGGCAGCGCAATGTCCACGATCAGCAAGGGCCTGTCGGCGCGCGCCTGCATCGCTGCCTCAACAACGGAGCGTTCGATCAAGACTTCGCTCGATCCTGTAGATCCGAGCACGAGATCTGCGTTAGCAATTTCGGCTGGGATTCGAGCGAGCGGAATTACGCTCCCGCCAACTCGTGTAGCTAGTTCTTCGGCTCGTTCAATCGTGCGATTCGCGATCGTGATTTTTTCGACATCTCGCAACGCAACAGCGAGCGCCATGCCCTCGCCCATCTCGCCAGCACCGATAACGAGTACCCGTGCCCCTTCGAGCCCGCCGAGTTGCTCGCTTGCAACAGCAACCGCCGCCGAAGAAACCGAGACCGGATGGCGGTTGATTTCGGTCTCTGTCCGCACGCGTTTGCCGGCCTCAATCGCGTGGCGAAAGACGTAGCCGAGCAATGTCGAAGATGTAGCAGCAGCATTCGCGTCCTGCCATGCTTCGCGCACTTGCCCGAGAATCTCGTTCTCGCCGACGATGAGTGAGTCGAGTCCAGCAGCAACCGTAAACAAATGTGTGACGGCGACGTCGTCGAAGTGCGTGTAGGCGTGCTCCGTTAGATCGACGACGGTCGCTCCGCTGTAGTCGGAGAGAAACTGCAAGATGTCATCGACTGCCGCGTGGAATCGTGTGCAATATGCGTAAATCTCGGTTCGGTTGCAGGTAGAGAGGATCGCTACTTCGATTAGGTGTTCGCGGCTCTCGAGGTCATGCAATGCCTTTGGAAGCGCTACGGTCGGGATCGACAGTCGCTCGAGGAGTTCAACTGGCACTGTTTTGTGGTTCAGTCCGACAACGATCAAAGACATGAGTTCAACAACTCCTTCGCCTCGTCGACTCGACCCGATTTTACAAGGTCAACAATGCCCGAATCGAGTGCCAGACGCCAATTCGCATCCTCGGAGGAACGGCCTAATGACCGCAGCGACTCCCGCGCCTCGGCGAAAATATCGAGCAGTGTCGAATACTCCGGACCTATCTCTTGCTGCAAGATTTCTTTCAGCCATTTTGCGATTGCGGGGCTGCGCCCGCCTGTGCCTAAAGCCACCACTAAGTCACCCTGTCGCACTACTGACATCAGCGTGAACGAGCAGTGTGCAGGATCATCTGCGCTATTGCAAAAGAGGTTGCGAGCTTCCGCCTCGGCGTGAACCGCGGCGTCGACGTCGAGGTCGCCTGTGGCCGTTAGAACAAGCCATGCGCCGTCAAGGTCTTGCGTTTCGAACGATTTCAACGCGACCGTGACCTTGCCTTCGCGCTCGAGCAAAGCAATCGCATCAATAATTTCTAACGCAATAACTCGAACGAGTGCTCCGACGTTTACGAGGTCAGCGATTTTTCGTGCAGCTATGCGTCCACCGCCTACAACAACAATTTTCCGACCAGCTAAAAGCAAGTTGACGGGCAACCCGACAAGCGCAGGACGGCCAGAGGTCGCACTCACGAAGGGCCCGTCCCATTCGCGGAACCGTTGTTCCCATTTCCATTTCGAAGTTGATAGAAACTCAAGATCTGCAGTTCCGTCGCTAGATCAACCTTACGTACAGCGACGCCGTCTGGGACGCTCAACATGCCACTCGCGAAGTTAAGGATCGACTTGACGCCGGCTTCCACGAGCGTGTCTGCAACATTCTGAGATTCTGATTGTGGTGTTGCAATAATCGCGATCGTGACTTTTTCGCGTTCACAGATGGTTGTAAGTTCGGTCACTGGTTCGATCTCAAGGTCGGCGACTTTCTGCCCAACTTTCGAACTGTCCGCGTCTGCGAGCGCAACTACCCGAAATCCGCGCGCACCGAAGCCGCGATAGTTCGCGAGAGCAGCGCCAAGATTTCCGATGCCTACGATCACGCATGGCCAGTCCTGGGTGAGGCCAAGCTCGCGAGCAATTTCATGCAACAAATATTCGATGTCATAGCCGACACCGCGTGTGCCGAAAGAGCCGAGGTAAGACAGATCCTTGCGAACTTTCGCTGCATTTACACCCGCTAGTTCGGCGAGCCTGTCTGAAGAAATGGTGACGAGACCCGTACCCGTGTTCTCGAGCAACACCCTGTAATACTGAGGAAGTCGCGAGACGGTCGCCTCAGGGATGCGTCGGCCTGATTCTGTTGGCACAAGCACTCCTGATGATGCGACACCTGCGCTGCAGGCGAGTCCGGTGGGTTGGGCTCAACGGTAGCCACCTTGTGATCATTTTCTCTAAGTCTGGAGTGGCCTGTAATGTCGGCTTCGATGGTGAGCGTTTGGGCGGCAATTGCAGCGGTTGTCGCAACAATCTTCGCTCAGGCAACATCGGTGCGCTTTCACCAGCGCCGAGCACCCCATGAACTCGCATGGACGATCGCCCTCGCGATGTTTGCTTTAGCTGCCGTCGCACTGTTTCTCGGCGATTCAACCGGTTGGGACAATGGCACCTACCGGGCGTTCTACCTTCTCGGCGCAATCTTGAACGTGCCTTGGCTTGCCATGGGCACGATCCATCTCCTTGCTCCGTCTCGGATTGCGTTACGCATCAGAGCCGGTCTGATTTTCGTGACCGGGATGGCCGTCGGCACGATGCTCGCTAGCCCAATCCGCGGAACCCTGGTAGCTGGCCACATCCCTCAAGGGCGATATCACTTCGATGCATTGCCGCGAATTCTCGCTGGCGCTAGCTCTGGGACCGGCGCGCTGATTCTGTTTAGCGGTGCTGTGATTTCTGGTTGGCGGTGGAAACGCAGACGTGGCGAAGCAGGAGCGACCCGCTTGGCTTACTCGAACTTGCTTATTGCTACCGGGACTTTGGTCTTATCGAGTGGCGGTCTAGTGAAAGGTTGGATCGCTGTCGACGCAGACGAAGCCTTCGCTATGTGCACAGCAATCGGGATCAGCATCGTCTATTCCGGATTCTGGGCTGCATCGGCTCGACCGCCTGCACGTAGCGCGCGCCGCAATACCTTGCCGGCAAAAGTCTGAGGTAATTCGCTCACAAACTTGTAGTCACGCGGGATCTTGTAGCGAGCGATCCTGGATCGCAAGAACTGGTCGAGTTCAATTGGGGAAGGGAGAGAACCAGACTTTGCGACTACATACGCGACAACACGTTCGTTGCCGTTGTCTTCTCGTTCACCGACCACGGCCACGGCTTCTATCGACGCATGGCTAGCAAGTGCTAACTCAACTTCGCCTGGATAGACATTAAAGCCCGAGACGATGATTAGGTCTTTGGCGCGATCGACCAAGGTGAGCCAACCGTCATCGTCTCTCACCGCGATATCACCAGTATGTAGCCAGCCATCTCTCAAGACTTTCTCGGATTGCTCGCGGTCATTCCAGTAGCCGCAGAAAACATTGGGGCCTTTGATGAGAATTTCACCTGGGTCCCCGCTGACGGCGTCTAAGCCGTCTTTATCGACGAGCCTGATTGCAATTCCGGGTAACGGTGGCCCGATCGATCCCGGTCGCGTCGCGGATCCGATGGCCGTCGTCGTGACAATGGGCGAGGCTTCAGTAAGCCCGTACCCCTCCTGTACGACGAGCCCAAAGTTCTCTACGAGTGCGCCCTGCAGAACCCCGCCGAGTTCCGCTGCGCCAGATACGGCTAGCCGGACGGTCGCGAACGCATCGCCGCCGATTTCGGCGCGATGGTCGAGCCATGTTCGATAAATAGCAGGTACAGCAGCAACGACTGTTACGCCATGGGTTCGAATTGACTCGGCCGATCTGACCGGATGAAAGGTTCCGCTGATCACTAGCGCGGCACGCGACGCGAGCGCGAGACCGATTACGACATTCAGACCGAATATGTGAAAGAAGGGCAACACTGCAAGGCCGACATCGTCTGCTCGCATCGCCAAGCCCGCAGTGTCTTGCACTTGGCGAATATTCGCGATGAGGTTGCCGTGGGTCAGTATCGCTGCCTTCGGCATGCCAGCTGTCCCAGATGTGAATAGCAGAACGGCAATGTCTTCGGGATTACGCGGCGTACAAGCTTCGGACGGAGTCGCTTGGCGCGCCGTAGAGATCTCCATTCTCGCGACCTCCGGAAGCGGTGGCACATGACCGTTGCCACAGAGGACTAAACCAGGCTCGATCACGTCAAGTTCGGTCGCAAGTTCGGCGGCTGGGGCGCTCGGATTCAATGGCACAGCAACCCGCCCTGCGAGCAATATCCCTAGGTACGCAGCAATAAAGTCTTCGCCGTTGTCGGCCAGAATCACGATCCGCGCTTCGGGCGCACTATTAGCTTCGACAGCCCCGGCGACTCGAGATGCCTCTTCTGCGAGTTGAGATCTGCTCCAGGTTGCAGTTGGAGTAACGATTGCTGTTGCACCGCTCGGGTCAGCCAACAATAATTCGACGAGATTCACGGTCGGCGAGCCTAACGAATGGAACAAGTGCTGCGTCGAAGGGCGCCCGTCGCAAAAATCTCACTCTAAGTGAGAAAATTTCTCAAGACTCGCGCGGTGCGTGTCGTAAATAATTTTACGCTCGCAGGGTTCCCCACTCCCTGTCGAGGCACAGAACCGGGGTTCCGGAGACGTGGCGTGGGCGTGTGACTCAACGCGGAGATTCCGCAACGGGTCGCACACGTAGCCTCCCAGCCCGCCCCAGAAGCGTCCACGCAGGCGGCCGGAACCCCGATAGTTCTCTTCTAAAGCCAGCCCTCAGGCGATCTTGAAAAACATGATCAAGTTGGCGATCAGTATCGCCGCGATCAGACAGACGATAACGATCGTTGTTCCTTGTCTCACTTCGGGTCCACCTTCGTTGTTGTTGGCCTTAAGGCGATGGGCATCTCGGTAACGCTTAACGCCCCTGCTGCGGTCATCGGCACAATAACCACCGGAATCCCGGCATCGGCACCTAGGTGTGCCGCAGCACTTTCCTTGTCGAGCACTAACGACAGAAGTCCGCTGCTGTCGGTCAGGATGCAAAGTTCTGCCGGTCGCGCCTCGGCATAAGTAGTGACCCACCTCGCTATGCGAATTGCTCCGCCGACCTGCACTTCGATCTGGTCACCGAGAAGCACCCCATGAGCTTCGAGCATTTCCGGATCGATGTTCAGTTGCGCGTTGCCGAAGCGATCAACCCACAACACCTCACCGACAAGTACCCCACCAGGCCCTTCTTGTGGGAGCGCTACCAAGCCCGGAACGAGTCCACTCGGGTCGACTTGTTCACCGAGTTTTTCGATCGCGATACCTGCCATCAGATGCCCCGCTGCTGGCGCCATCACATCTCGGCCCGCAAAGGTCGCTCCGTGAGTCTTGAGTTGGTAATCGGGGTTGGTCAGGGAAAACACGCGCTGTGCTCCTCCGAGCATTGCGACACTCGGAGCGAGCAGACCGTTGTCTGGCCCGATCAAGACGCCGTTTTCGACCTCTACAGCGACCGAGCGACGTTCGGTACCAACTCCAGGGTCAACAATCGCGAGCACGATGCCACTTGGTAAATATTGGATCGCTCTAACGAGACTGAGACCACCACCTCGCACATCAAAAGGCCTAACACCATGGGTTACGTCGATTACGACAACCTCTGGAGCTAGCTCCAAGATCACAGCTTTGCAAACACCGACGAACTCGTCTCTGGCACCGAAATCACTGAGAAACGACACAAATTTCGGTGCCTCGTCGCGTTGTGTAATGCCAGCCACTTAAAGGAACGTATCGGTCGGAGGAGTCCGATAGAGAACTCCGTGATGTCTAGCCAGCGCGGGTGTAGTGCTGTTCTAGGTAGACATCGACGTCAGCATCAGAGACTCGGAATGATCGACCAACGCGAACGGCTGGAAGATCACCGACCTTGATAAGTCGATACACCGTCATCGATGAAACGCGCATTAGGTCGGCAACTTCTTGAACCGTCAAGAAACGCGACTTACTCAACTCTTCTGCCACACGTACTCCCTACTCCAAACCGCTTGGCAGTGACACTAGAACCACTATGCACCCGTTGTCCAGCGCGCTTAATTGCCTAGTTCCTTTGAGCGGCTTGTGGCGGCCGTTACCGCGTCCAAGAATGCGGCCCTAAGGCCTGCCTTTTCGAGTTCACGTAGGCCGGCTGCTGTCGTTCCACCTGGCGATGTAACCGAAGCACGAAGTTGCTCAGGATCGCGATCGGCGCTCAGTAATGCTGCAGATCCGGCGAGTGTTTGGATGACGAGATCGGTGGAGATCTCTCGCGAGAGGCCAACGAGCACTCCCGCCTCGATCAGAGCCTCGGCAACAAGAAAAACGTACGCAGGTCCGGAACCAGAAAGCCCGGTAACAGCATCGAGCATCTTTTCCTCTACCTGGACAACCGTGCCTACAGCGCTCAGCAAACGTACCGCTAGTTCGACGTCGGTGAGACTCGCATTGGTCCCCGCAGCGATGCCTGCTGCTCCCTGGCGCACAGTCGCTGGGGTATTTGGCATTGCTCTAACTACAGGTCGCCCCGGTACGGCAGACTCGATCGTAGCGATGGTGACACCAGCAGCGATCGAGATCACGAGCGTCGATTCGCCGAGCGACAGGAGTGCGCCCGAAAGGACCTGCCCAACGTCGCTCGGTTTTACGGCAACGACCACAGCATCGGCGTCGGGTACGGCCCACGCAGCGCTCGGGACAACCCGAACTCCACCGAATGCCGCCTCCAACTCGCGTCTGCGATCGCCGTCGGCCTCTGCTACTACAAGGTGTTCCGGTTCGTATCCGGCATCTAGCCAGCCAGACAAGAGCGCGAAACCCATCTTGCCGGCACCGAGCAATGCGATAGTCACGCGCATGAGATTACGCGTCGTTACGAATCGAATGGTTCGCAATAGAAGAGTTACGGGCCCGGGGCAATTTTGCTAGCCGATCCGATCCTCCCCGATCCGGTCGACCTGCCTGCCCCGAGCCCTACGGCTACCAGGGGTGCCACGCCGGATGCGCGGGCGCCGATAACCAAGCGCCAGCATAGGAGGTGTTGCTATTTAATGCAACTTATTACTACTTATTGCTATATCCGATTCTTACGGCTGCCTGAAAATACCGTTCCGTCAACACATACAGGACCCCGATGACGCGATCTAACTCGGCAGAATCGATGTGCTCGAGCAATATGCGCCCTGTCAGATAAAGGTCGCCGTCGGGGCCTAGGGAAAACTTGGCGCCGTAAAGGTCGTGGTTCCATCGCAAGGCAGAGCGATACAGCTCGAGATGACCAGATGGTGGATCCGGCAGGAAATACAACTCGTAGTGCAGCGAGCGCTGGTGGAGATCGAAGTAGATCGTCGCTGCGTCACGACCATCGCAACCGAAGCGGACGTACCAACGCGGGATTGTGGAGTCATACTCGACTGTCTGAACCCAATCCTCGATCGCTACTGACTGAGTCAAATGCCGGTCAACGAGGGAGTAGACAGCCGCAATTAGTTCTGGAGATGGTGGGGCGCCTTCTTCGTTGTTCGATGGCATGCAATTCAGCTATTTGCAGAGAACAAGTTCACGAGCGCCAAGATCGGCATACAGGCGACGCAAGCGCGCGCCAGCGACACTCCACGAACGCATCGCCGCAAGTCGGGTCGCTCCACGCGACAACTCGTCGGCCAAGGCCGGGTCGTTCAGAACCTGTCTGACAGGTTCTACGAAATTCGCCGCGTCACAGCACCCGACCAAGAAGCCGCTTTGTCCATCTGCGACGATGTGCGTCAAGCCACCAACCGCAGAAGCCACGACCGGAGTCCCACAGGCCGCTGCTTCTAAAGCAACCAACCCGAACGACTCGGTGCGCGATGGCACCACGCAGACATCGGCCGCGCGGTAGTACTGCGCGAGCGCATTGTGGCTCTGTGGTGGCACAAAACTCACCTGGCCAACAACGTCTAGCTCTTCAACTAGGGCCCTGAGGCGCCGCATCTCGCGTTCGCCGTCGATACCGCTCGGGCCGCCGACTAACAGGAGGTGGGCATCGGGGTCCTTCAACATGGCGACCACCCGGACAGCTACATCGGCGCCTTTCAACGGCTGGATGCGGCCTGCAAACAGAATGATCTTCTTGCCGGGGAACCCAATTGCTGACCGGTCGGCTACGCGCCCGTGTGGGTTGAAGACCTCGTGGTCGACTCCTGGAGATAGAACTTCGATTCGGCTTGGCGTAGCGCCGTACATGCCGACAAGCTGGTCGCGTTCGTCGATCGTGTTAGCAAGCATGACATCGGAGCATCGCATGACGCTCGCCTCGATTAACTCGCGCTCAGGTTCAGAGTCAAAACCAGCTTGTTCCTTGACGAGCGCGAGAGTGTGAAAAGTGGTTACAAGCGGTACGTCGAGGTCATGCTTCAGTGCGTGCGCCACTGCACCCGAAACCCAGTAGTTCGCGTGCAACACGTCATAGGAGCCATTCGCCAAAATGAACGACCGCGCAGCAGCTGTGTACTCGTCAATCAGTCCTGGCCATGCGTAGCTCGCGACCGACCGCAAAGGCCCGGCCTCAATTTTGACCACGCGGTAACCGGGTGTGACTTCTACGACCTGCGGGACGTCAAGTGCGTCGGCTCGAGTGAAAACGTCGCACGTGACACCGGCTGCTGCGAGGGACCGAGCAATCGAATCGACGTAAACATTCATGCCGCCGCCATCGCCACTCCCGGGCTGGGCGAGCGGCGAGGTATGCACGCTGAATAAAGCAACACGCCGAGCCATGGGCTGACAGGCTACCGGGCGTCTAGCGATTCTGTCCCTGCGGCCGATTCTGCCTGAAAAGACCTGTAGATGGCTATGAGAGCATCCTTCTGGCGCTCGTTGATGCTGTGATCAGCCAAGATCTGCGGTACGAGGTCGTCTGACGCACCTCGTTGTTCGAGTAATCCCGCACGCTCATAAAGCGTTTCCGCCGAGATCCGTAAACCCTTGGCGATCGACTGGAGTATCTCTGCCGATGGCTTGCGCAAGCCTCGTTCGATCTGACTGAGGTAAGGGTTTGAGATTCCGGCAACGTCGCTGAGCTTGCGAAGCGACAGGCGAGCGGTGCGACGTTGTTCGCGAATGAAGTCGCCTAGGTCTGCGAGTCGCCCCTCTATCTCGGCCGCAACTCCCGACGCTACATCTCTTGGCACAATGGCTCAGTTCGCTGCGGTAACTCGCGAAGCAATCTCGCCTTCGATGACGTCGATTACGCCGTGCAACGCGCGACGAAAGCCAGACAGTTCAGCCTCGAACTCGCCTAGCTGAGCGATCGTCGAACTCAATTCGGCGTCGCCGAGTGACACAAGGTTGGCGAGCGAATCGTCGGCTACTAGGTGCTGGCGTCCGTCTTCCCATGTCAGCTCGAGAATGTCGTCGTCAAACTCGGCGTGGCGAGTATTCGCAGCGCTCGAACGACCCTGATCGCCAGCAAGAATTTTGGGAAGTTGTTCAATGAGTTCCGCGAGCGTTCCTCCGTTAGCGCGTCGCTCTTGCTCCGCTTTCAGGATCTCGACACGGCCGTGGGCGAGGCGGCGAGCAAAGGACACTGCCGTCTCGAGCGCGCCCGACTCAGTTTTCATAGATCTCAGTTGCTCGATGTCTTTCGTTGCAACATCAGCAACGTAGGAATCGTCGAGCACGCGTTCGATGCGTTTCGTTGGGACCACCTCCAAGGCAAGTCGGCGTTTCGCAGAGTACCGCCCAATCCTCTAATCGGCACGACCAATCCGCGAGATATAGCAACTCGGAGCGAGCGCAAAGCCTTAGCAGTACGCAGCGACCGTCGGGTACGGATTTACCGCTGACCCGCCGCCTGGATGAATCTCGAAGTGCAGATGCGGAGCGCCACCTCTGGCATTTCCTGTGTCGCCTACGTACCCAACGACCTCGCCAGCGCTAACAGACCTACTGCCACCTGAGTACCCGGCTAGGTGAGCGTAGAAGTACACATGGCCATCGTTGCCAGACAGCCACACCTGTAATCCACCGAGACCCGAACTGCTCTCACGAATCGAGCCTCCGACGACTGCTACAAGCGGTGTGCCGTTTGGCGACATGATGTCGACACCTTTGTGGGTACGCCCACCGGAGCGAGGGGCACCCCACGTGTCACGGAACGACATGGAACCTTGCACTGGACATACCCAATCGCCACTCGCAATAATTCTGCCGGGGCTTCCGCCCGAAAACCCGCTACCAGGCTGCGATGCCGCAGCACGCGCTGCTGCCTCACGGCGCTGCGCGTCAGTGCGCGCTTCATCCTCTGCGCGATCGGCGACCTCGAACGCTTCTGCCAATGCAGTCTTCTTAGTTGCGAGTTCTTCGATCAGGCCTTGCTGGATATCTAGAACTGATTCGAGTCGCGTCTCTTGCACTCGAAGGTCTTCTGTTATTGCTCGAAGATCGTCAATGGCATACGCACTCTTCGAATCGATCTCGGCGAGCAATGCTTCTCGTCGGGCAGCGTCGAGAGTTGATTCGGCATCAAACAGCGGTAACGGCAGGACGGAACCGCGGAGATATTCGTCGACAGCGCGTGCGTGGCTAGCCGACCGAACGTCTTTGAGAGCAAGCTTGGTAGTCGATATCTCTGCCACCAGGTCAGTGATCTCTGTCTCTAGTTCATAGCCGCGATTCTCGGCCTCTTCGTATGCCGAGGCAGCGCGGTCAAGGTCGTCGCGCGCACGCTCTGCACGCTCTATCGCAGCGTCGAGGGCTGAATCAGCGTTAGCGCTAGTCGCGACCAATCCCTGGGCAAGCACCACGACGGCGAGGATCAACGGAAGAACGTGGAGGCGGCGCATAAAGGAGAAGATCGCGCACAACCGTAGTAGCTAGTGCCCCTAGCCCCCACTTACGGGCGGAAGCACAGCAACTTCATCGCCGTCGCGCAGTAACGCAGACGTATTCAGACCTGGTTCTTCACCGTTCACCCAAACCCGAGATATTGCCAAGACTCGCGAGAACTCCTCGCCATAACGAGACTGTGCCGCTAGGAGAAGGTCATCAAGTGAACACAACGGAAAAGAGTCGTTAGAACGCCCTGCTGCCTCTCGGGCTGCAGCGAAGAGCACGAGTCGCACTGATTGCGATTCGGTCATAGAGCGATACTCAGAGAAAGTTCGCCTCTAGCGCAGCCAACTCCATCTCGAGCGAGACGAGATCGGCCTCGAGCAATGCCGCTAGATCTGTGTCGGATTGCACCGACACACTCTGCTCGTCCGTCACAACTTCTTCATCCATCCTTGCAGGCTAACTATCGGCTAGCCCAGAACGCAGTATCACTAGTTGATCGTCTAGTAAGTCACAAAGCAAGACAAGCCTTTGTCCAACCGAATCACAAGTCAATAACTTTTGCGCGTCGATTGGTCCTAGTGGAGATAATTGACAGAGTTGGAAACTCGCGATGGCAATGTCGACATCGAGGTTCGGTAGCGCACCGGCGACATCATGCAACCCAGACTCTTTATATAGCGCCAACAAGTCTCGTAATCTCGCCTCGACTTCGCGCAAGTGGAGCGCGTCGTCTTTTCGCAATTCGTTCCGATCATCCTCGGTGACTAGCGCTCTGGGATATGGCTGTTCGGCGAGCCAGTCGAGAATCCTGATGCGCGAAATACCAAGCGTTGTTAGTGCGAATTCCCCGTCGAAGAGTTGATCGCAACTCACCAGCCGGCTCAGTGTCCCGACATCGAATCGAGTATCGCCACCTCCGACATCGCGGCCGCGCTCAATGAGCACAATTCCAAACTCGCAATCGCCCGTTAGCAAGTCCCTAACTAGCGCCTGATAGCGAGGCTCGAAGACATGCAAGTCGAGCATTGCGTGAGGAAACAGCACCGTCTCAAGAGGGAACATCGGAAGCTCTCGCATAGAAGTCCCGACTCGCACTTCCCAACCCTATCGGTCTCGAAAGTGTCTCTCATTCCGTACACTCACAGCGTGCAACGACACGAGTACTACATCGACGTCAATGGCACAATCGCCGAAGTTTGGGACGTCTTTTGGGACAGAACCCGGCCGAGGTCCGATAGCCGAGACAACGATGAAATGATCGCTCTCACAGAAGGTGCCGTCCGCTGGAATCGCGGTGAGGGGTGAGTCCACATTTGCTTCGTCGAGCATTCCGACTCATTGGAGTTGCGAGCCTGCTTACGGGAGCGACGCTCGTACTGGCTTCCTCGTCAGCGAGCGCTCACAACACTGTTGGTTCCCCGGGTGCGAATTTTCGGGCAGAGATCCGGGGCGTCGCCCCAGCGGTCGCTGACCTTACTGTCAAGATCACTGACCTCGGCCAACACGTCGAGGTCACTTCCACATTGCACACCGTGATCGTGCTCGGATACGACGGTGAGCCGTATCTCCGCATCGACGACAGAGGCGTATCTGAGAATGTGTTCTCCCCATCAAGCTTCTTGAACCGCACGTCGACTCCGGCCCACCTTGCTCCCGATGAATTCGATGCAACGGCTGAGCCATCGTGGAACAGACGCACCGAGACACGAGTCGCTTCGTGGCACGACCACCGCATCCATCCGATGGCATCAGGCAGTTCGCTCGACCACCTTGGCCACGCGATGAGTTTCGTTTGGAGACTCGAACTGCTCGTCGATGGACAACCCGTCACCGTCAACGGAACTACGCGCCTCCTCACGGCACCTTCATTGCTGCCGTCGATTCTCGTGACACTCGGTGCTGCTGGTTTAACCCTCGCACTCCTAAGAAGGTTTCCGCGCATTGCAGCCACGACGCTCGGCATCGGGACAATTGGCGTTGCCGTAGCAATCTCGTTTGCCCGCTGGCACGCATCGACCGCCACTACAGAATCACAGGCAGTAGGTGGAATCGGACCGCTGATCGCCACAACACTCCTGGCTATAGCGATCTTCAAGACGGTGCGTCGAGGCCCGCGCGCCGCAGCGCCCTTTCTGCTGTTCGCGTTCGGCGCCACGACGATCACGGTCGGTTTCGCCTTGGCGGAGTGGCTGTTCTACGCGGAATTGCCAGCAACCGGACCTGCGATGCTCTGGCGCCTATTGGTCGCTACGGTCATCGGAGTTGGTAGCGGTGGCGTTCTAATTAGCGCGATGTGGCTTCGGTCGAAACCTACCAACTAGTGAGCATCCGCAGCTTTTTCCGCTGCGATCCGTCGCTCTAGATATGTAGACATGTATCCGCGATAACGATCCTGCAATTCGGGAATCCGCCAATCGCCACCGGTTACGAGCCGTCGACATTGTGGCGCTCCGCACTCACAAACGAATTCGTCGTAGTCGTCGGTATCGGTCATGGCATAGTCAAAACAGATCTCTTCGCCTACCGAAATCTCGGTCATGGCAACCAACAGAATGTTGCCTACAACTCCAGCGTTTGGAGCGCAGCAATGGTTCGCGAAATCTGCAGGGTCAGGATCGACCGAGCCGACCATGAAGAGATTCTCATCGATTTGCAGAGCGTGGGTTCTGCGGTGCTCCGACTCAGCGTTGAAATCCTCGCGCCCCATGATTTCGCCGCCCCATGCAGCAACCGTCTCGCCGGCTGCAATTACTTCGGTCGCGAATAGGCCGATGCCTTTACGCCCAGCGTCTTGTACTACAGCCTTAGGGTTCAGGTACGAGGACCGATTCATTGGTAACACCTCTGTAACTAAATACCAACATTCGGCCGTCTCCGCCACGGCACAGGGTTTCCAACGATAGTGGCCGTAACCTAGAAAAGTTGAAACGATCAATCTTGCAAAACAGAAAAACGTGAGTAACGAATGACCCGTCGCACCCCGAAACGAACCGTCCAGAGCCGCACGGCACGCACGAGTGATGCGATGCCCGCAATGCGAGTACGCCCAGGCAGAATCTCCCCAGAACGCACAGTTCCTGCAGGAATCCAAAGACCTCCATATGCAATGAGCCCTGGCGCGCTTAGGAGCGCTATTCGGCCGGGAGATTTCAAAGATCGTATGAGGGCCGCCAGCCAAGCAGCTCGTGCCGTCCTAGACGAAGTAGGAGCCGCTGTCGCGCCTGGCATCACAACCGACCAACTCGACCAGATAGCCCACGACGGCTATATCGCCCGCGGGGGTTACCCAAGCACTTTGCGCTACCGCGGATATCCGAAATCGCTGTGTACATCGATCAACGAAGTGATCTGCCACGGGATACCAGACGACCGTGCACTCGTGGAAGGCGACATCGTGAACGTTGATGTCACGATCTATCTCGATGGGGTGCACGGCGACTGCAGCGCAACGTTCGCAGTTGGCGAGATTGACGACCACAGCGCCGAACTAGTTCGTGTAACTCACGAATGTTTGTGGCGAGCCATCAAGACGGTTCGTGCAGGTGTCGCAGTAAACGAAATTGGCCGAGCAATCCAAACCCACGCCGAAGCACACGAGTTCAGCGTCGTTCGCACTTTTGTCGGTCATGGGATCGGGCACGAGTTTCATACCTCCCCGTCGGTACCTCACTATTTCGATCCTCGACTCTCCGAAACAATCGTCGCTGGGAGCACGTTCACTATCGAGCCAATGATCAACATGGGAGGATGGCAGGTCGGACCGATCTGGCCTGACGGATGGACGGCCCCAACTCTTGACGGATCGCGTAGCGCGCAGTTCGAACACACTCTGCTAGCTACCGAAACCGGAGTCGAAGTACTCACGGCGCTCCCCGATGAAGTCAATCAATGGATCGACTCACCGTAGAGTGACCGACATCCCGAACGCTCAAGCATCCAACACCATGAACTCAACGACAGGTCCAGCACTCGTTGCCAACTACCTGAGCTTTAGCTTTGACGCGACCCCTGTTCTCGACAACGTCAACTTCACAGTCAATCGTGGCGAGTTCGTAGCCCTCGTAGGACCAAACGGTTCGGGGAAATCAACGCTCATTCGCATTCTCGTTGGTCTGCTTCGCGCTTCATCTGGGACCGTTGAGGTTCTCGGATGCGAGCCGCGAATGTTGCGCGAAAGATGGCGTATCGGATATGTGCCGCAACGCCCCGCCCTGACTGGCGACCTCCCTGCGACTGTTGAAGAAGTCATCCAGGCAGGCAGACTCGCTCGGCGCGGCTGGTGGAAAACATTCCGACAGGCCGACCACGACGCTGTCGATCACGCGCTGGCGGCAGTCGCACTCACAGACCTTCGAAAGCGGCCCGTTACGCAATTGTCTGGTGGCGAACAACAACGCGTCATGATTGCAAAAGCCCTTGCTGGCGAACCTGACTTGCTCGTTTTAGATGAACCAATCGCTGGGGTCGACAAAGAGGCTCAGCGACAGTTCCGCGACTCTGTGGTCCATTTGGTTGCCCACCACCAAGCGACCGTGCTGCTCGTGAGCCACGAATTAGGGGCGGTTGCCGCCGACCTCGATCGCGTCATCGTGCTGAAACGTTCAGTCATTTTCGACGGCACTCCTGCGGAACTCACATCGCGTGGCGTGAGCCTCGGCATTCATCACGACGACCTACCGCTGTGGCTCGAAGACCTAGAAGTGCCGGGTGCCACATGATGCCGTGGCCGTTCGAACTCGATTTCATGCAGCGGGCACTCATTGCTGGTCTCGCGATCGGCATTGCCGCGCCGCTAGTCGGCACGTTTCTTGTGCAACGGCGCATGGCATTGTTTGGCGATGGAATTGGGCACGCTGCCTTTGCTGGCGTTGGTGCCGGGCTACTGCTAGATGTGTGGCCAACCTGGACAGCGCTTGCAGTAGCGGTTGGTGGCGCGCTCATAGTCGAATGGCTTCGCAGCCATGGCCGTGCCACGAGTGACCTCGCGCTAGCTCTCTTGTTCTACAGCGGACTCGCTCTTGGCAGCATTCTCCTAGCCAAGTCGGGCTCGAGCTCGATCGGACGCGACCAGTACTTATTTGGATCTGTTCTTACCGCCAACGCCAACGACGTTCGTACTGTTGTGCTGTTAGCAATAACGATTGTTCTGATAGTCGCCGTCGCCGCTCGTGCCCTGTTTGCTGTCGTCCTCGATGAGGAAACTGCAAGGGTCAATGGGCTTCCGGTTGACCGTCTCAACCTGTTGCTTGCCGCGCTGACCGCGGTCACTGTTGTCGCTGCTATAGATGTTGTCGGCACGTTGCTTGTAGCTGCGCTCATGGTTCTCCCAGTGGCGACTAGTCGTTTGCTCGCAACGTCGTTTCGCCGGACCTTGTTACTTGCCTCAGTTGGCGGCGCTGTCAGCGTCATCGCTGGCCTCAGCGCATCACGCGGTTTCGACCTAGCGCCAGGCGGTTCGATTGTGCTTTTCGCGGTTGCTCTTTTCGTCGTCGTAAGCCTCGTTCGCGGTGTCCGCACCGCCCCGGCAAGCAACGAACACACTCACCAGCACTGAGCACAGCGAGCAGACTCTGCCTCGCACTAACTACTGTGCGCAATTGTGCGAATGGTCGGCGAGCGTGCCCTAGTTACCGGATCAACGTCAGGCATCGGTCGTGCTTTAGCGATTCGTTTCGCTCGAGAGGGTGCCGCTGTCTGCGTTGCTGGTCGGGACCATGAACGTGGCGATGCCGTAGTAGCCGAAATTTTGGCGTCAGGAGGCGCGGCCTGTTTTTTTGGCGCTGACCTAACGGATGAACGCGAATGTTCGAGCCTCGTCGCGTCAGCCAGCGCCGCACTTGGCGGTCTTACCGTATTGGTCAACAATGCAGCTAGTAGTTCCCGTGACGACGCCGCTGTTGCCGATCTAGCTACCGAAGTCTGGGAGGCTGTAATTCGCGCCAATCTGACTGCGCCGTTTTGGTTGTGTCGCAGTGCTATTGGCGAGATGACTAACGCTGGCCACGGATCGATCATCAACATTTCGACGCGCCAAGCTGAGCGCGCGAGCAAGAACTTCACGGCGTACGTCGCGAGCAAAGCGGGCCTCAATGGTCTGACCCGCGCAATCGCGGTTGATTATGCAGATCGGAATATCCGCTGCAACACCATTAGTCCGGGCTTCATCCTTAACGACAGCCGTGACGCCGACATGGACGCAACGAGGTCTGCACGCTACGAAGCGATGCATCTCACGCGGTTAGGTGTTGCCGACGACGTCGCAAGTGCTGCTGTTTACTTCGCGTGCAGCGAGTCTGAGTTTGTTACTGGCACCAACCTGCAACTCGATGGCGGGAGTTCAATCGCCCGCGGTCTTACCCTCGGATAGGGCGGGCCACATCGTGAACGCAATTTCCGTAAGCGCAATCTGCACGTTCGGCCTTTCTCTCGAAGACGACATCGCCTTTTGGCGCCGACATGGCATCACAAATGTTGGTGTTTCTATTGCGAAGATCGAGCGCGAGGGCTGGAGTAAAGGCGTCGACCTTGTGCGTTGCGCTCAGCGCGATGCTGGTCTTCAGGTAGGCAACCTGATCGGTCTCGGACCGTTTCACCTTGCTGATCGAGCGCAGTGGACGACTCAGCGCGAACGGCTCTTGCGGTCTCTCGACGCTGCCGAAGGTTTCGACGCTGGCTGCATAGTTGTCACTACGGGTCCAGCCGGACCACTCTGTTGGGAAGATGCCGCCGACGCGCTCTACGAGGCCATGGAGCCCGTGATAGACGAAGCCCGGCGGCGCGGAATTGTTATTGCGCTAGAACACACGAACTCGTTGCGAGTTGACGTTGGCTTCATACACACGTTGCGCGACGCGATCGACTTGGCGCGGCGACTAGAGCTAGGCGTTTGCATGGAAATCAATGCTTGCTGGGCCGAGCGAGACCTCGCAAGCACAGTCAAGAACGGCATCGATGTAATCGAACTCGTGCAGGTTTCCGACTTCGCTGTCGGCACACTTTCGACGCCGAACAGGTTGGTTCCTGGCGATGGCGACATCCCACTCGATCGAATTCTCACCAACGTGATTGCTGCCGGTTACGCAGGCGCGTTCGACCTCGAGTTAATAGGTCCGCGTATCGACGACGAGGGCTACGAAATTGCGGTGCCACGCGCTATCGCGGCTCTATCTGAGATGCTCGATGAGATCAAGCCCACATGAACGCGCCACCGTCGGCCATGAAAGTATGACCCGTTAGGTACCTGCTCGCGTCGGAACACAAGAACCATGCGAGTGGACCAATATCCCATTCGGGGTCGCCTTGCCTGCGCATCGGACAATTTTCGATGAACTGCCGGTAGCCCTCGCTCTGCTTTGCTGAGTCGCCTTTGTGTGTCGCTGCTGCTGGCGCGATCGCGTTCACGACAATTCCGTCCATTGCCCACTCGCGCGCAGCCGTGCGAGTAAGTGCGCGGATCGCTTCCTTTGATGCTCCATAGGCAGCAAAGCCTGCGCCACCTGTTATGCCCATAGACGATGCAAAGTTGATGATGCGACCCCACTTCTGTTCAGCCATATGCGGATATACGGCTTGCATGGCCCACAGCGTTCCTTTAACTCCTGACTGAATGAATACGTCGATGTCGCTTTCGGTGACGCTCTTAATTTCTGCGAGCGGCCGAAAAGTCTGAGCGTTGTTAATGAGGCCATCGACCCTGCCGAACCGTTCAATGGTTGCTGTGACCATTGCATCGATCTGGTCGCGTTCCATGATGTTCACAGCGACCCCGAGGCAGTCGGCGCCTAGCGCTTCAAGTTGCGCGACTGCAGATGCGAGAAGGTCCTGTTTCCATTCCGCGACCACGACCTTGGCTCCTCCTTTAGCGAGGTGCAACGCCATGCCAAGTCCAATGCCCCGGCCAGACCCAGTAACGATGACGACCTTTCCAGCAACACTGTGCATGGCTCCTGCGTCCGTCGGCATGGCGAGCGGGTAATCGCCGTCGATATAAGTCCATGTTTCGTTCAATGCAGTTCCTCCGAGCACCTCTAAACCTGACGCGCGTGTCACCTTAGCGATGCATGTACATGCCCCTCATCTTCCGTTTTGCTACTCGCTGTGGTTACTTAACTACTTACAGTGTGGACAACTTGTCCGTGGCGCGATTCGGTCGCTAGTTTCTGCGAGTTGCTCGCCCTTTCGGGTCGAGATGATTAGCGACGAAAGAGCCGACTCTGTCACCTAGACCGACCCCGACAAATCAGAGCAGGTGGAGGCGAAAACTCGCTCTCTTCGTTGCTGTCGGCTCAATCATCGGCATTTGGCTTTGTCCCGTCACTGCTAGCGCGAACCCGAGCGATGACATCAGTACAGCGATGGCCGAAGCCGATCGCCTCGCCGAGAGATGGTTCGCCGCGCAAGAAGAAGCCGCAACGCTCGATGCGCGGATCGAAGAACTCGAAGTCGATCTAGAAAATCTACAAACAACAACTGTGGCTTCGCGAGACACGGCTCATCGCCTAGCTGTGAGTCTCTATCAGCGCGATATTCCGGTCCCAGTGGGGGAATTATTCGGCGGCACAGACGCCATGGATACTGCGCGACGGGCCGTAATCCTTGGACAAGTCAACGAAAGCGCAAGAGATGAGTTACAGATCTACACGATTTCTGTTCGTGATGCTCGCGCTCGCCTCAAAGAAATCGAGCGGCAACGCGTAGAGCATGCGGCGGTTCTCGCACAATTGGACCGCGACCAAGTCGCAATGAAAAAGCAGTTGGCGGCGGCGCAACGCGCATATCGGGCTGAGCTCGCAGCACTAGCGGACGCGACCACGACTACCGCGGCGCCTAGCGAATCATCTGACGACGCCCCAGCGACCGTTGATCCGCCACCCCCACCGCAACCGGGTGAATACGAGCATCGCAACGATCCGTTCTTGTCGTGCGTCCGGCAAAGAGAAAGCCACGGGATATACACCGCAGTGAATCCTGCTGGTTACTACGGCGCATATCAGTTCGGGTCAAGTACATGGGACGTCACCGCATCGCACGCAGGCAGACCGGAACTCATCGGAGTTCGGCCAGATACCGCATCTGTTTGGGACCAAGACGAACTCGCGTGGGTCTTGTACCAATGGCAGGGAATGGGTCCGTGGGGCGGTGGCTGCGGCTAACGAATCATGTAAGCCTTGCGCACGGTTGTGTGCACAACGCAAGTGCCTCGCCAGCCTTCCGCGAAAAACGCGACTACGTCTGGGCCAACCTCGATTACTTCACCGGACTCGTGGGTATAGGTAGCTGTGCCCGAAATGAAGTAACAAAACTCGTCGCTCGTTACATGGCAATCCCACGACCCTGGCGTGCAGGTCCAGATACCGCACTCGGATTCGTTGTGGGATCCACGATGAATCATTCGCCCGGCGGTCTTAGACAGCCCCTCGATAGGCGCTGCGACCGGACCCCAATCAACTAGTTCCGTAACCGTTGAAGCGTCTTCTAGACGCGGCACACTCGAACTTGTTGCGGTCATGGCCGCGAACTTTGCACAAGTGCGTCGAGAATCCTCGCGGCCTTCTTAGCGCCATTGTCCGACTGCATGTTCGCGCTCGTTGTTGCTAGGCGTTGATGCATCGCCTTGTCTGTTAACAATGTGTTGATCGCCGCGGCAAACTCATCGTCGGACCAGTTTGAACGATGCATCGTGAGACCATGCCCGGTCTCGGCGACCCGCGTGGCGTTGTCGTGACCATCCCACACGTATGGCAACACAAGAGCAGGCTTGCCGAAATAGAGGCACTCAGTGAAGGAGTTGTTACCTCCATGGTGAATCACCGCGTCTACCTGTGGGATCACAGACGGTTGCGGGTACCACGCGGCCAAGTGAACATTTGCTGGTGGTGTCGAATACCGATCCAGATATTCACCAACATTTATCAAACACCGGTATGGCAGGCGCCCTAGCAACTCGATGATCCGGTCGAACAAGGCTGTGTCACCAGCGCCAAGGCTTCCGAAAGATAGATACAAAAGCGGCGCATCGTTGTGCAACGCGAACACAGGGACTTCATACGGTTCGTCGTCGCGCACGCAACCCTGTAGGTACTCGAACTGCGGCGAGGCAAGTGGGATGCGACGATCAAATGCAACTGCTTCTGGATAAAGCAAGAAATTACACCATGGGGATGCCTCGAAGAACTGTCCCAACGGATACGGAGCTTCGCCACACTCAGCCAAAAAGCTATTGAAATCAGCATGTATCGGCGCGATGACCTCATTGAAATGTGTCTCGAATGCGACATGACCTTCGTGGTCATTCGATTTGCAGCCAGATAGGTGTGGCGGAATACTCGCATCGGGGATCTCATTCTCACTACACGAGATAATCCGAACCCATGGTTTGCCGTACCGCTTGATCGCAGGAAACAAGATGACGTTGTCTACACACACGACGTCGGCACCGATTTGGGCCAACGCTGCAGGCAGACTTTTCTCCGCCCACTTAGCTGTGTCGACTACCGCCTCCCAGCACTCCTTCACATAGTTGTCGATTTGCTCATAGGGCGACAACGCGAAGTTCGGGATGTGAGAGTTAATGAAGTCCGTCCAGTAACGCGCCATTTCCTCTGCCGGCATCGGTTCAGAGAGGCCGACCTCAACTTCTTCGAAACCGTACGCAGAAAAAACGCCAGTGAAGCCAGGGTCTCGAATGAAGACGCAACGGTGGCCGAGGTCGCGGCATGCCTGCGCGATGCCAACCGAGTTGAGCGCAGGGCCGTAAGCGCCCTCGGGAAAGAGAGCGATCGTCCCCGGCGTGCTCATCCACCACCTGTCAAGGTCGCTGCTATCTCACTACTCGAGTCCCCGGAGCGTCGCAAGACGAACACGACCGACCCAAGTGCAACGAGTGTCGCAAGCAAGATCAAGGTCGATGCTGCTGCTAAGTCCGGCCGCAACACTGAGCGAACCTTGCCAAATACATACAGCGGGAACGTCGACGAACCGGGCCGACCCGTGAACTGGCTTATGACAACGTTGTCGAGGCTGAACGTGAACGCCAAGAGCCCACCAGCGAGCAATGCAGGAAAAATGAGCGGCAGCGTTATCTGGAAAAATGCCCTTCGTGGCGTGGCATACAGATCTGCTGCTGCTTCTTCGAGAGCATCGTCGAGTCCGGCCATGCGAGCACGCACGATGAGCGTCACGACCGCTGAACTAAAAATCGCATGCCCGACGACTATTGGGAAAAGGCTACGCATGAACGGGACCGACGGCTGAACAAATGGCCCACCCACCTCGACAAACCAGACCTGTAGCCCGATGGCGTCGACAATTTCGGGAGTTACCAAAATCAAGAATATGACTGCGAGAAAACCCTTGGTCCATGACCCTGGACGACGTGCCAACGCAACCCCAGCAAGACCACCGAAAACGACGGAAATCGGCGATGAGTACAGGGCGACTTTGAATGAATTAGTGATCGTGTCTTTGAGTTGCTGATTCTCAAATAGTTTTCCGTACCAGTCGGTAGTGAATCCGCCCCAGCGCGTAAGAGCATTTGAGTCCGAAAAACTGTGGACCACGATAAAAAGAATCGGCAAGTACAAGAAGACAAGCACGATCGCAGCCCACGCGCCAAGCGAAAGACTGATGGTGTCGATGCGACGTCGCCTAACCATTTGTCGCCACCGCAAGGTCATCTCCGCGTGTGCCTGGAATGTCGACTTTCCGCATCCGGTGTAGCACTGCCTTGAAAGCGAACGAGATAATCGCAACGATCGCAATCACGAGGAGGATGCTGCCCATAAGCATGACAGCGATCGCGGACCCGAGCGCCTGGTTTTGAGCCTGCAAGAACTGTGAAGCAACAAGCGCGCCAGACATGTTGCCGTCAGCTCCACCTAGCACTGCCGCGGTGATGTAGTCGCCAGACAACGGAATAAAGACAAGCAACAGTCCCGCGATCACTCCGGGTGCACATAGAGGCAATGTGACTTGTAAGAACGTCTTGAGGCGAGAAGCACCGAGGTCCTTGCTCGCTTCGCGCAATGCTGGCTCGAGTCGATCGAGTGTGACGAACAGCGGGAAAATCATGAGTGGCAAGTAGTTGTACACAACTCCAAGCTGAACCGCGGCCTTAGTGTTTAGGACCTGAATGTTTGAGTCGCGCATGCCGATGTCTTGTAGCCAGTTCGACAAGAACCCAACCGGCGACAAAACGATCCGCCATGCGATCGTCCGAATCAAGAAGTTCGTCCAGAACGGAATTATCAAGACACCTAAGAAAATGCCGCGCCAGCGCGCTGGAATCCGAATCGCCATGAAGTACGCGACTGGAAATCCAATAATGAGGCAAAGCAAAGTCCCAGTTATCGAGATGCGCATCGTCTGCTGCAATACAACAAAGAACGTCGGCTTGATTGCATCGCGATAACGGTCGAGTGTCAGTGGGCTGAATTCAGTCCGACCAGCCGAGCCTGGAATCTTCGTCCCGAAGCTATAAAAAATAATTAGTACGACAGGGACCAAGAAGAAGGCCACGTAGTAGCCCCACGACGGCAGGGCCAACGCAAACTTCGGCAGCCTCAGCGAGCGCCTCGGCGCGCGATGCACCGAGGCTCCGAAGTCCGACGTAGTTGTCATTGACGAATGCTTGGCGTATTACGCGCCAGCAGCTGCCTTCGTGTTGTTGTAAATCTCGACGAGGCGGTCTTGTGCGCTGTTCACTGCCCCTGCGTGCATCGTCGCGACCTGAGCGTCTTCGAAGAAGATCATGTCGGCATATGGGAGGTCGTCAGGCAACAGGCTCGCAATGTCTGCCATGCCTGTGTTGTAACCGTGGAACTCAAGGTCCTTGACGGAGTTGTCCTGGTCAAGGATGAAGTTGATGAAGTCGTGTGCACCGTCTGGGTTTGGTGCGCCCTTCACGATTGCCCAGTTGTCCATCCAGAGTTCGGTGACAGGTCCGCCCAACGCCCACGAGTAATCAGCGGGGTCGCCTCCGGCACCTTCGTGGGCGATATATCCCATCCTGGCGTCACCGTTCCATGCCTGTGAAAGCACGTAGTTGCCTTCAACGAGTGTGACACCAGGGTATGAATCGAATGCCTTGATGTGTTTGGCGAGGGTGTTGACCAGGTAATCCTCAGCAGCATCTAGATGAGCCGGGTCTTCTGTTGTCCAGTCGATTCCGTTAGCCCAGAAGTAGAGACCGCAGAGGTTTCCTGGCGTGTCGAGCACAGAGACTTGGCCGCTTGCCGGGCCTTCGCATGCGGCGAGGAAGTCGGCCCAGGTGACGATCGGGGTCGTAATGACTCGATTGTCGTACATGAACCCGGTAGAACCCCAGTCCTTGCAGACCGAGTACTGGTTGCCCTGATCCCAAGCCTGGTTCGTGTAGGCAACGTCGAGGTTCTTGAAGTTTGGAATCTTTGATAGGTCGAGTTTCTGGAGAAGGTCCTCTGACACCATCTGCGGGATGAACACACCGGTAGGCACAACGACGTCGTAACCAGATGAGCCCTTTGCTGCTGCAAGCTTTTGGATGGCTTCCTCGTTTGAACCATAGATGTCGATCGTTAGACCACCCCATGAGTTGAGTAGTTCTTCGTCGTCGTAGTCGGCCCACGTGAACAGGTTGATGTTCTTGTCGACCTTGCCGCCCATCGTGCTGCCTGTTGTCCCCGGCTTCTTCTCGTCGTCGCCACACGCAGCAAGGAATGCAGCTGCTGCAGTAGCACCAGAGAGCGCCAGGAAGTGCCTGCGGTTGAGTTGAGCTTTGAGGCGTTCTGCTGTCACCTGCGGAATAAGGATCTTGGTCATTGTCGCTCCCTAGTTCAGTCAGTCCCCAGATGGGGCGTTCTCGGTTGTCGGATCAACTAGCACCAGATCGCTCTGGCTTGAATCAAAAACATACGCGTCGGAAGCTGCCCATGTGCACCAAACCGGGTCCCCTGGCAATACTCGCGCAGCTTCGCGCCTTGGTGCGCGAATCAGCAACTCTCTTGAGTCTGTGCGGACCACAAACTGCACGATGTCCCCGAGCGGTGAAACGCCCGCAAGTACGCCAGCAACGCGGTTTGCGCCAGAGCCGGGGTCGGTGCTGGTGACTTCGATGGCTTCTGGTCTCACGCAAGCCAACACCGCGCTGCCAGCACCAATGCCCGACTGCATTTTTGCGCTTTCGATCTCGGTGCCGTCATAGGCTTTCAGGCCTCGGGTCGTAGCCGTGCCCTGCCAGAAGTTGTTCTGACCGATGAAGCCAGCGACGAAGGCCGACTTTGGGTCTTCATAGATCGTGTCTGGGTCTGCGAGTTGTTCGATATGACCTTCGAGCATCACGGCAATTCGGTCAGACATCGACAGGGCTTCTTCTTGGTCGTGAGTCACGAATATAAATGTGATTCCAAGATCACGCTGCAACATCTTGAGTTCGATCTGCATCTCTTGGCGAAGCTTCCGGTCGAGTGCACCAAGCGGTTCATCGAGTAGCAGAACGCTCGGGTTGTTTACGAGAGCACGCGCGAGAGCAACACGCTGTTGCTGTCCACCCGACATCTGACGAGGCTTGCGTTTCGCGAGTTTGGTCATCTTGACCATTTCGAGGGCTTCGCCGACACGGCGCGCAATCTCTTTCTTGTCGACGCGCTTTTGGCGAAGTCCGTACGCGACATTCTCGGCGACAGTCATGTGCGGAAAAAGTGAGTAGTTCTGGAACACGGTATTGACGTCGCGTTTGTAAGGAGGAAGCGCAGACACTTCTCGGCCGGAGATGTACATAGACCCGCCGTCAGGATTTTCGAAGCCCGCGAGCATTCGCAGAGTTGTTGTCTTGCCGCAACCGCTTGGACCTAAGAGCGACAAGAACTCACCTGGCGCTACACGAAGGTCGATCGAATCGACAGCGACTACGTCGCCAAAAAACTTGCTCACGCCGACGATGTCAACTGAACCATTCGCTGTCTGCAATCCAAACTCGTTTGTCTCGATTGAAGCCATAGTCATACTCGCCACACCTGCGCACCTTTTACCCATGTGCCCTTCACCGGCACGTCGGCAATCTCGAGGCCACCGATCGAAGTGATGTCTGCCCCAAGTAGGCAGAAGTCAGCCCGCTGTCCCACGCTTATTGACCCCCGTTTATCGTCGAACGCTTGAAACGCAACGTCCGAAGTGTACGCACGAATCGCTTCAACAATTTTTATTCGTTCCTCTGGCATCCATCCATCACGTGGCGTGCCGTCTGGCATCTGGCGAGTGACCGCAACCGACAGGCCGCGGAGTGGCGATAACGACGACACCGGCCAGTCGCTACCAAAAGAGATGCGGCTACCGAGACGAGCGAGGCTCGCTATCGGGTATTGCATCTCCGAGCGCAATGGTCCAAGTTTCTTTGAGACGATCTCAGAAATCGGTTCGAGTCGCGCCCAGAGTGGCTCAAAGTTCGCTATCACTCCCAGGGAAGCGAAGCGACCACGATCTGCAATGTCCACTAATTGGGTGTGCGCAATTACAGAACGCTGCGGCGCGGTCGTGTTGACGCGACCGGCGTGCTCAATCGCGTCTAACGCCATCCGGACTCCCCCATCACCGATGGCATGGATATGTATCTGGAATCCTGCCGCAGCAAACGTTGCGACCGCCTCAGCGAGCTCCGCTGGCACCCAGTTCGGCAAGCCACAGTCGTGTGGCTCTACCTCGTATGGCTCGAGCACGAAACCCGTGCCCTGTTCAATGACACCGTCGGCGAAGAACTTGACAGTGAACGCAGTCAGTCGACCTGCGGCAGCTGGGTCAGCATCGACTTCGGCGCGCCAGTTGCAAAAATCGGCGACTTGATCGCGCCATTTTTTTGGATCTGCTCGCCACGCCATGTTGATGTCCAGCTTTAGGCGGTCCTGCCGAGCTGCCTCTAGGTAGATCGCAGCATCAGCCGCCGTGACCATCGCGTCTTGAGACCACACAATGCCATTGCTCAAGAAGTGCTCGACGGCGACATCTAGGCCCGCACGGCGTTGGTCGTCTGTCGTTTCGGGCACATGCCTGTCGATCAGGTCAATAGCCCCCCATTCCACGAGCATCCCCGATGGCGAGTTGTCCGACCGACGCAGAATCTGTCCAAGTTGCGGCTCGCTAGTAAGCGCATCTATCCCGGCGATTTCGAGCGCCCGACTATTTACCCAAACGGTGTGATAGTCGGCAGCGCTCAGCTTGACCGGACGGTCGCTGACTACGGCGTCGAGCCATGCGGCATCGCCCCGCCCGTCAGGCAACAATGACGGGTCATAAGGGCCAGCAACTATCCATGGCAGATCAGGATTCGTTGCGGCGTAGCGCCCGATCGTCGCAACGATCTCTTCGGTGCTGCTGCAATGCTCCAAGGGACAGCGATTGAGGTCTATCCCGCCCTCGAGCGGATGCGCATGGCCATCCCTGAAGCCACTAATAAGCAGGCCGCCTTCGAGGTCGACCTCTTTGCCACCTAGTTCTTTGGCGTCATCTCCAAGCCCGATGATGACACCATCGTGCACTGCTACGGCATCCGCTCGCGACCCGTCAGCACCCAGCACCAAGCCATTGACAAAACACTCCACAGATCCCCCCCTTTGTTCCAGCCCAAGATCTGAAGGATCGAGATTCGCAGAAATTTGTGCCAAATGCAACTGATTCCTCCGCAAGAGCCCAATATTTTCGTGGAAAACTTGGCGTCCGCGCTTCATCTCAGGCATTATGGAGCCACAACGACATCATTCGAACGAGGGAGATCACACAGATGGGCACAGACAACTTCATCGGCGGCAAGTTTTCTCCGGCTGCTTCGGGCAAGACCGACGAGGTCATCAACCCAGCCACAGGCGAGGTCATTGCCAAGGTAGCTAGCTCTGACTCGATCGACGTCGACGCAGCAGTAGCCGCCGCGAGCGATGCCTTCGGTGAATGGTCGGCAAAGACTCCTCGTGAGCGATCCGAGGCCATGTTCGCTTTAGCAAAGATCATCGAAGACAACGTCGATGAACTATCCGAAATCGAGATGCGCAACGTCGGCAAACCAAAACAGATCATCGGCATCGAGATGGACCTTTCTGCAGACAACCTGCGCTTTTTCGGTGGCGCCGCCCGCAACATGGAGGGCAAAGCAGCGGGCGAATACCTCGCTGACCACACCAGCTACATCCGGCGCGACCCGCTCGGCGTAGTCGCAGGTATTGCACCATGGAACTATCCCCTCAACATGGCCGTCTGGAAGTTCGGTCCCGCTCTCGCTACTGGCAACACGATCGTCCTGAAACCATCAGAGTTAACGCCACTGTCGCTGTTGCGTTTCGCTGAGCTCGCATCAGAGGTTCTTCCGCCAGGAGTTCTCAACGTGGTCTGCGGACAGGGCGAGACTGCCGGCGACGCAATCGTCCGCCACAAAGACATTCGTCTTGTGTCGCTCACCGGCGACGTCAACACCGGCAAGCTGATCGCCCGCAACGCCGCCGACACCCTGAAGCGCGTTCACCTAGAACTCGGCGGCAAAGCACCGGTGATTGTCTTCGATGATGCCGATATCGAAACGCTCGTGACAGCTCTCGCCGAAGGTGCCTACTACAACTCTGGTCAGGACTGCACGGCGCCGTGTCGGGTGATCGCAGGCGCCAAAGCATTCGAGAAACTCGTGCCAGCGCTCACAGACGCCGTTGGCGCAATCGCAATGGGCGACCCGTTCGACGAGAACACAGCAATGGGACCAGTCATCTCGAAGGACCAACAAGATCGTGTAGCAGGAATGGTTTCACGCGCTGCCGAAAGCGGTGCCGAAGTCACGGTCGGCGGAAACACCGGTGCTGGCGCTGGGTTCTTCTATCAGCCAACCGTTGTCGTGAACCCTGCGCAGAACTCAGAGATCGTGCAACGCGAAGTCTTTGGTCCGGTCGTGTCTGTCCAACGCTTCAACGACGAAGCCCAGGCGCTGCAGTGGGCCAACGGCGTTGACTACGGCCTGTCCGCGTCGGTATGGACGAGCGACGTCGGGCGTGCGATGCGCATGAGCAAGGCACTCGAATTCGGGTGTGTGTGGGTCAACCAGCACATCATGATCACTAGCGAAATGCCGCACGGCGGGTTCAAGCAGAGCGGCTACGGCAAGGACATGTCCTCGTACGCGCTCGAGCACTACACCGAAGCCAAGCACGTAATGATCAAGCACTGAATCAACACCAGTATCACCCTCTGTAACACAACTACAAACAGGAACTAGTCATGACAGACATACAACGCATCAACGCTCGCGCAGCCGAGATCGCAACGACCGAAACCGCTCGTCTCATCGAGCGCACCCCGCAGTCCAAGGTTTGGTATGAGCGCGCGCTCAAGTCCATGCCGATGGGCGTTGGCTCATCCTTCCAAGAGGGTGACCCTTACCCGATCTACTTGAGTCACGGTAAGGGCTCGCGCGTGTTCGATGTCGATGGCTCCGAATACATCGATACGCACGGCGGTTTCGGTTGCATGGTTTACGGACATGCCCACCCGAAGATTGCAGAAGCAATCGCTCGCGCAGCGTCACGCGGCACGCACTTTGCTGCTCCGACTCCCGACGCTGTCTTGTTGGCCGAAGAAATCTGTTCGCGATACGACATGGACCAAGTGCGGTTCTGTAACTCTGGGACCGAAGCAACGATGAACGCGATTCGTATCGCACGCGCCCACACTGGCCGCGACCACATCATCAAAGCCGAGGGCTCCTACCACGGTCACCACGACCCGGTGATGTTCTCGGTCGTCCCGAATGCCGACGTCATGGGTGGCCGCGAAATGCCAGCAAGCACCCCGATGTCGCTCGGTACTCCAAAATGGCTTGCGGATTACACCCACGTTGTGCCCTTCAACGATCTCGTAGTTCTCGATGCATTGCTCGAAGAACGTGGTGGCGAGATCGCCTGCATGATCCTCGAACCCGTGATGATGAACATCGGGATCGCGCAACCACAGCCGGGCTACTTGCAGGGTCTCAAGGATCTGCTGCATAAGCACGGCGTTGTACTCATCTTCGACGAAGTCAAGACCGGTACAGCTATCGCGCGCGGTGGCGCAGGGGACCTGTATGGAGTTCGTCCCGACCTCACTTGTGTCGCGAAAGCGACGTTCGGTGGTACTCCTGGCGCTGCGTTCGGCGGTACCGCAGAGATCATGAGCGCAATCGGACGTGGCGCGGCGCAACAAGGAACGTTCAACGGTAACCCGCTAGTTGCTGCTGCAGGCCTCGCGGCACTGACGGAGGTCCTCACTGCCGATGCCTACGAGTATCTCGCAACGCTCGGTACGCGCCTTGCTTCTGGCTGCCAAACGGCTATCGATTCGAACGGGATTCCTGCGCACACAGTCGACCTTGGCGCTAAAGGCTGCGTGTCGTATCGGCCGACTCCTCTCACCAACTACCGCGATTTCCTCGACACGAACCTTGACTTGTATGCGGCTTCATACCCATGGATGGTGAATCGCGGGATCTTTATGACCCCAGGCGATGAAGAGCAGTGGACAATTTCGGTGCAGCACACAGATACCGACATCGACAACTACATCGCGGCTTTCAGCGAACTCTGCGCAGCGTTGGCTAGCTAAGGACCTGTAATTGTCTATTCGCACCGGTGGTACAAGACGTAGCGAACCACCGGTACAGCTAGATGACGCCGACAAGAAGATCGTTGAACTTCTGCAGCGCGATGGTCGACTGCCGTACACGCGGCTAGCGCAAGATGTTGGGCTATCCGAGGCGGCAATTCGCCAACGCGTTCAACGCTTGATCGATAGCAACGTGATGCAGATCGTCGCTGTGACCGATCCGCTACGACTCGGCTTTCGCCGCCAAGCAATGGTCGGCGTGAAAACAGAAGGTGACATCACGGTCGTCGCAGACGCCCTCGCAGCAATACCTGAGGTCGACTACGTCGTATTCACCTCCGGCAGCTTCGACCTCTTGTTCGAAATCGTGTGCGAAGACGATGAACACCTGCTCGAACTGCTGAACGACAAAGTCAGAACAATTGGCGGGGTAAGGGGTGCAGAAACCTTCGTTTACCTCCGACTTCACAAACAGACCTATACGTGGGGCGCTAGATGAGGAGAACTCAATGAGAGTCGGTATCCCTAAGGAGACCAAGCTTGATGAATACCGGGTAGCGATAACACCCGACGGTGTCCATGAACTCGTCAAGCACGGAGTCACGGTGAACGTCGAGGTCGGTGCAGGAGTCGGAAGCTCCATTTCTAATACCGACTACATGGCTGCTGGGGCCGAGATGGTGGAATCTGCGGCAGAAGCATGGGCTGCTGATCTCGTCTTGAAGGTCAAGGAGCCTCAGGAATCTGAGTTCAAGTACCTGCGCGCTGATCAAACTCTGTTCACCTATCTGCACTTGGCTGCATATCCGAAGGTCGCTAATGCGCTCCTAGCGGCTGGCACAACTTCGATCGCGTATGAGACGGTGCAACTGCCCGATGGCTCTCTTCCGTTGCTCGCTCCGATGAGTGAAGTTGCTGGACGCATGGCAACGCAAGTCGGCGCTCACTTCTTAGAACGCCGACACGGCGGACGCGGCATTCTGTTAGGTGGCGCGCCAGGAGTTCGGCCAGCGCGTGTCGTGGTCATTGGCGCTGGAAATGTCGGTTGGAACTCTGCTTGGATTGCAGCTGGCATGCAAGCCGAGGTAGTACTCATCGACAAGAGCCTCGACCGACTTCGGTGGGTCGACCAGATTCATCAAGGTCGCATCGTCACGCTCGCGTCTAATTCTGCTTCGGTTGCGCGCGCCGTAGCTGACGCTGATCTCGTTGTTGGCGCGGTCCTAGTTGCTGGCGATCGCGCTCCGAAGGTCGTAACAGACGAGATGATCCGGGCGATGAAACCGCGCGCTGTGATCGTTGACGTAGCCATCGACCAAGGTGGTTGTGTAGAGGGAATTCGCGAGACAACGCATCGCGAACCAACATTTGAAAAACACAATGTCCTGCACTACGCGGTCGGCAACATGCCAGGTGCCGTTCCTCATACATCTACCTACGCGCTCACGAACGTGACCTTGCCTTATGTAGTCGATCTCGCTACAGAAGAAATCGGTGCGGTCCTACGTAGGCATCCGGAACTCGTCCACGGCATCAACACAAGTCGCGGGCATATGACAAACAAAGTCGTCGCCGACGCGATTGGAATGCCATCAATACATTTCTCAGACTCTGTTTGAGGCTAATTGTCAGCCTTTTTAGGCACTTCAGGCAGAGTCGCGTTCGCTAGCTCTCGAGATGCCTTAGCTGCTGCAAGGTTGGCTTGTTGCAGGCTCGCGAAGACTTCCTCGCGGTGAACATCTACCGAACGCGGTGCTTTAATTCCGATGCGAACTTGATCTCCGCGCACCTCAAGAACAGTGATGACGATGTCGTGACCGATCATGATGCTCTGGTTCGCACGTCTCGTTAGTACGAGCACGGGTCCTCCCTCCTTGGTGGCCGCCGCGTCGCGCGGATGGCAATCGCGAGCATAGAAGCTACGCGTGGGTTTGATGTAGAAAAAGCAAAGTTAGATTTTGGGTCACTGCTGTTGCGTCAATCGCGCACGCACGTCGTAGCCGGACGATGTCAACACGGCCTGGCATGCTTCATGATTGGTTTTGTTGATCACTATCGGTCCGAGCAAATTGATTGTCGCGTCTTCGGCCTTATCGCTAAGCGTGACGACGCACACGACGATCGCATCAGATACCTCTGCTAGCGAAAGCCGTTCGGAAGTCGCGCGATCTAGATCGAAGTTGTAGTCAGGATAAAAAACCCACGGTTCAACCACGACGAATCCAACATCGAGATCTTCGGTAGACGAGAGCATCATGAACGGCGAGTCTTCGCCACCCCAGGGCGAGAGCAAATAACTCCTCTCGTTCGGGAAGCCCGGCAGACCTGCAGGAAAGAAAATCTCAGCAAGATCAGTCTGGGTTGCTAGGTCTGAATCAATCATTTAGTTCACCGTAGAAAATCGACGAGGGTCGGTTGAATGACCTTGGCTGTTGTTTGCAGCGCTGCCTGATACGCAGTCTCCTGTATTCGCATGTCCATTATGGCCTTAGGCAAATCAATGTCTTCGACCTGAGACAGGCTTTCGCGCAAGTTCAGGGCTCCAACACTTGTGCGGTCCTGCATAGTGAGGATGTGCTTCATTCTCGCGCCAGCCTCGGCGAGACTGGTTTGTACCGTCGTCGTTGCCGCATCAAGGCTCGCAAGGGAAGTATCTATCCCAACATTGGTACTGACTGCCGTTGCTAGCCCGGCTACAACGCTGAAGAGGTCATTGCCAGAAGGACCAAAGACGGTCTCTGCGTTGAGATTTACCTGAACCTGCACGCCTGGTGCCACAGTGCGTTCGATCGACGCGGCCTGTCCCGTGAAGTTGCCGGAAGGGTCGTACGCTTTGCCACTCGCCGTGCCAGCGAAGACTGAGCGGTCCAAGTAGCGGGCATTCGCGAGACCTAGCAAGCCCTCGCGCAGATTATTCATCTCGGTTGCAATCGCATCACGCTCGAGTTGACCTAACGATCCGTTGTTGGCTTGGATCGCGAGATCGCGCACACGATTGACCTGATCGACCACTGCAGTTAGTGCGTCGTCTGCTGTCATCAACCACGCTGTCGCGTCATCGAGGTTGCGCTTGATCTGACTGTTGCGTCCGAGCTCCGCGCGCAACTTCAGCGCCGCGACCGTGCCAATCGGCGAATCCGAGGGCTTGTTAATTTTGCGATTCGAACTGATCTGTTCTTGAAGTTGTTCCAACTTCATCAACGAATTCTGGAGGTTGCCGGTAACCCTTCTCGCCAAAGATGCGTGCGTTACTCGGAAGTCTGCTGAAACCATCTCGTCACCTGTCCTATCTGCCGACCACGCCAGTGCGGTTGATGAGGGTGTCGAGCATCTCATCGACCGAAGTCATGAAGCGAGCGGCAGCGTCGTATGCGTGTTGAAACTGGACCATGTTCACCATCTCCTCGTCGACGTTGACTCCTGCTAGCGCATTGCGCGAGTTGTCGACCTGAGCCTTAGTTGCGATCTGGATGTCGTGGCGGTGCTGAATCGTCTGGCTATCAACGCCAAGCGCGACTATGTACGACCGATACAGCGCGTCTGCACCGGTAGCCGATGAAGACATCTCAGCTAATTGCAGTGCGACACTCGCGTCGTAGATCCCGCCACCCGCGGTGCCTGCGCCAATATGGTCGGCTGAAGTGATATCGCCAGAAATGTTGAGATTTGCAGCGCTTGTGCCTTCGTAGAAGTGTCGACCGCCGACGCCATCAAGCCCGACGGCAGTAGAGCCGAGGATCGTGCTGAAGCCAGCGTTCGCTCCGGAACTCATGGCTAGCAACGTATTGGATCCAGCTGGCACCATGTTGATTACGAGAGGCGAGCCGACACCACCGCTCACCGTGAACGTGGCATTGCCTGCCCCGACTGCTGCGTCGACTGCAGCCTGGCCCGCCGCTTGCAACGCTGCTGCTCCTCCGGCTCCCGACCAGTCAGCGCCTGCGATGCTCACGGTTGTATAGCCGCCACCGTTAAGCGCGACCTGAAAATCGAGACTCCCTGCGGCACTCTGGTCTTGGTTTGTTACAGCGATCATTCCGGCTATCGCAGAATGCGCAGCATTGATGTCGTCGCGAAGCTTGACCGCGATCGTGTCGAGGTCAGTTGAGTACCCCGGCAGTTTCACGTTGATGGTTTCGAGCAAACCGCCAGCATCCCCCGATGTAATCGCGGCTGCGAAGCCATCCTTCACCCAACGCACAACGACAGGAGACCCGCTGGCGTCTACTGCAAGTTCTTCGGAAAGGCCATCGTGCACTAGCGCGGTGCCGTTGATGAACATGTTGACGGCGCCGAATTCGCCCGGCCTGATCGTCGCTCCGACTTTGGCGCTCAGACGCTCGACAAGCAAGTCTCGCTGATCCATTAGATCATTGGAATTCAGGTCACTCACGAGTGCGCTCTTGATGGCCTCATTTAGTTGAGCGACGGTCGCTGCCGTCGTGTTTATCTCGGCGGCGGTCGCGGCTAGCTGCCCAATTGCGCTGTCTCGCAATGCCGTTATTTGGGACGACGAATGATTGAAGATCGTCGCAAGTGTCGATGCCCGTTCCAACAGCTGTTGACGAGATGCGTTGTCGCCAGGACGCATGGCGACATCGTCGAAGCCGGACCAAAGCTCTGTCATGCTGCTTTGGATGCTCAGGTCGCCCGGTTCGTTGAACAAGTTTTCTAGCTGGTCGAGCGCGTACCGAACTTGTGACAGGTGGGCCTCGCTACCGCTTTCTAATGCTGCCCTAATTTCTAAGAATTGGTCTCGGAACCGCACGTACTGCGAAATCTGAACGCCTTGGCCTCCACCTTCCCAGTTCGCGAAGGTCGCGCCAGTTGTTGGTCCTGTAACCGACTGCATGTCGACACGCTGGCGCGAATATCCCTCTGTGTTGGCGTTCGCGACATTGTGCCCCGTCACCTCCATGCCGCGTCGTTGCGCGTAAAGCGACGACAACGCGATTCGAAGTCCAGCGAAATCAGACATCGTCTCAGATGGCCTCGTCTACGAGACGCATACCGAGCGTTCGTTCTGTCGGATTTCCAGTCGGCGTGTACGCATCGATCTCTATTTCGCCAAGTGCGGCGAGCGCTTCGCGTGCTGCCGTCTGACCGCGCGAAAGCAAATCGCGGTTCGATTTCGCAACAGCATCAATATCGTGCGCTGCCTCTAACAGAGCGTTGCGATGTTCGTCGAAAATCCGGTCCCAAGGAGGCGGAACTTGGTCAGAGAGTTGACGCAAACTTGGCGTTTCGGCAAGCCCAAGTGCGCGTGAAAGCGATTCGACATGCACTGCCCTGTCGAGTTCGACGCGCTTGATCTCGCCGAGCACGGTCTCGACTTCTCGCGTCGCATGGCTCAGCCAACGCGTACGCCCGGAAGCAAGAACGAGTTGCTCCTCTTCGAGCTTGAAGGTCAGCAGTTCTAAGAGTTGGCGCTCGCGCCAAAGAATGTTCGAGACCTCGCCGAGTTGGGCTTGTCGATCTTTTTGCTGCTGTGCCATGCTGGCGACCCCTGTTTGGCGAAGGCTGATGTAGCCCTAATCGGCCCAGAATCACCGTTCTTGAACATGTCTGGCCGGAATAAACATCGACAAGACTCGGAGTTTCGGTCGCCTCTATCGGCAGTTCAGGCGAGCAATCCAAGCTCGACCCCGCGCGCAAGTGCTTGATTGCGGTTATTGACCCCGAGTTTGCTGTAGAGGTGTACGAGATGGGTTTTCACGGTTGCTAGCGAAATGGATAAGAGCGCCGCGATCTCACGGTTCGAGCGACCCTGCGCGAGAAAACTCAACATCTCACATTCACGAGCCGACAGCCCTCCTAGGCCGTGTTCTGCGGATCTCACGTGGAGATCACCGATGAGGCCGACGTGCAGTTCTGGTACGACTACCGACTCGCCTTTGAGCACTCTTTCGATCAGTACAGCGAGGTCGGTCAGCCCCCCCGACCTTATGGCGAGCCCGTTGACTCCAATCGCAGTAGCGAGAGCGACATCGGTATCGCCAGCCCTCGACAGCAAACCGATTGTCAAAGGTGGCGGATTTATTGCCCGCACCTGTCTTAGGCCCGACAGAGTCGTGCCGTCGCTGAGCGAACCAAGTATCACGAGGTCTGGGAGCATGTAGCTAGCGAGGTCTGCTGCCTCTCCACCGGACCGGCATTCGCCACAAACCCCGATGCCGAGGGGTCCGAGCACCGCAGCGATTCCCAACCGAACCAACTCGAGTTCGTCTGCAACTACAGCCAAGCGCTCTTCGGTCTCCAAGATGCCTCCAAGACTACCCAAAAACACACAATTTTCGCGCCGGTCGCGCGATTTTGACCACTAAGAGTGATTCAACCTTGCGGTTGATCAAGTTATTTCGCGTTCCTCGCCGAAGGCTACTGCGCCCGCTCAAAAACCATCCGTATGCAGGAGGAAATCAGCATGGCGTCACTCACCAAGATGAGCAACAAAACGTCCGATGACGGCAACGACCAGGCGAGCGTCGCCCGTAGACGCCGCATGATGACCACCGCAGCCGAACGGGCCGAAATTGACCCCGGCCAGGCCAAGATCGAGGCCGACCTAGTCCACGACAACCTCCCGCTAGTTCAGTATGTGGTTACCGAGGTTGCCCAGCGCATCCCCGGCCACGTGTCCCGCAACGACCTCGTGTCTGCTGGCATGCTCGGACTCGCTCAAGCCGCTCGTTCGTTCGACCCAAGCCGGGGAATCGCGTTCGACCGCTTCGCATCGACACGGATTCGTGGCGCGCTGCTCGACGAGCTCCGTAGTCGCGACTGGGCGAGCCGATCTGTTCGCGCAAGAGCGCGCGGCATGTCGCAAGCCACAGAAGACCTCAGCAATCGTCTCGGGCGCCCACCGACACCGGAGGAACTCTCTGTCGCCATGTCGGTACCAGCAGAACAGGTTCACAAACTTGTCGACGACGTGCACCGCGCAACTGTTCTCAACTACGAGTCCCTCGTCCTCGAAGGCGATATCGAATCGTTTCTCGCCACATCTGACGAAACCCCAGAGCAGACAATCGTCTCTCGCGAGCGTCGCTCATACCTGACCGACTCTGTCGCTTCGCTACCCGAACGCCTGCGCCAGGTAGTTATCGGCTACTTCTTCGAAGAACGTTCAATGCAGGACCTCGCCGACGAACTAGGAGTCTCAGAGAGCCGTGTCAGCCAACTACGCGCCGAAGCGCTGCTACTCCTAAAAGACGGCATCAACTCGGCGCTCGACCCTGAGTTAGTTGCCGACGAAGCCCGACCAAATGGCCGCATCGCTCGACGCAAGGCCGCGTATTACGCGTCCATTGCTGACAGCTCGCGGTATGCGGCACGCCTCGCCTCCGAACCAGAATCGGTGCAAGACAAGGCGCGCCGCCTCGGAACAATTTCGGAAATGGCGCTCTAGGCGACGCCTGAATACTTGCGGCAAGCCTGGCCCCTTAGTGCCGGGCACGGAGGCGCTACTTTTGGCGCCTGCGCTCCAATACCTGGGATTACTGGAAGCACGATTCGACTCGGCGTATCTGCACCTACCGAGATGGCGACTTTGGTTTCGTCGCCTTCTGGTGGAACAATCCCGAATTTCCAATTTGGCCGCGAGTTTCCTGGCACATCGACGATCAGACGAATTTGTGAGCCAGCGTGGAACGCATGTGCAAACGGAAATAGCTCAACTCGCACAGGCACAAATTCGTCGAGAGTTCCCGGGAGCCAAGCGGCATCGGCCTTGTTGTGAGTATGTACTGGCCGTAATTCGGTTGAAGCTGCTTCGTCGAGCGCGCGGTGTGAGGCCCGCAACCATCCGACCTGCACGAAGTACTCGGTCCCGTCCGGACGGACTTCGCTGAGCGTGACCTCGAGGTCGACATCTGACTCGTTTGCCGCAACCCAAAGGTCAACACTGCCGCTACCTGCCATCACCGTCGTCTCATCGAGAGGCTCGCTCAAGAAAGTGGCCGAGTCATCTGAAGTTGGCTGCGTCCATTTGAGTTCCGGAAGCCCTCGCCACAATTCAGACGTACCGCCATCGAACATCGCGCCTTGGCCGTCGCCTGCGTAGAAGTAGTCAAACACAGCAGATTCGGAAGCGCCATCTTGCAGCACTCCACCAGCGCCGAGCATGAACGCGCGTGCCTCGGTCTCGGGAATTGGCCACGCGCTGAAACTCGCCTCGAAAGTCGGACAAGGCGCACCTATTGCGATTTCGGGACAGCCTGCGCCATTCTCGAACAGGATACGAACCGGCGCTTCTGCTTCCCATTTAGCGCGTACGTCCTCGTAGCGATCTGTTTTCGGATCAAAACGGGGTGGTTCAAAGTTCACCGTCGAACCCCATGAAGATGCACCAATCACTTGCGGCCCAATGGCCCTGAAGCCAATGTTCATGTCTGGAACTTGCTGATTGACGTAGATCTCTAGGAACTCGAACCAGCGGCTCATGATCGCTGGCGTGAGTGGTTCGGTGTGATTCCCGTTGACCATCGTGAAGCGCTTCACCGGCGCACTAGAGAACTTGTCGAGCATGGTCGCGAAGTGACCGCCGGTCTGTTCGTCTTGCCATGCACCAGCTAGAAACACAGGCACATTGATCTTGTCGACGAAGGTCGCTGGTGAGAGATCGTCAAGAATGTTGTAGCTATGGAAGCTGTTTTCGGCAACAACATCATCGTTTTCGTAGAACTCAGCTAGCTCAATTAGGTGTGTGACCTCTGGGTTCTGGCCCCGCAGTTTCTGGTTCGCGATGCAAACTTGGTCACCTTCGTCACGCTTGGTCGCAGCCCAGCCTTGCCCGAATGGCTCGGACTCGCGCTCGCGTTCTTCTGCCCAACTCTTAGCGAAACCGTTGTTATAGATCCCGCCGGGATACAGCGTGCTGCGATACGTGTCGCCGATAACTGAGAGCGGCGCGATCGCAGCGAGGTGCGGTGGTTGATACTGCGCAGTAAATAGTTGTGCGATTGCCGGATAAGAAATGCCGACCATTCCCACCTTGCCGTGCTTCACCCATGGTTGCGCAGCGATCGTCTCGACAGCGTCGTAACCGTCCGTACCCTGAAGTGGTTCGAAGAACTGGAATGCCCCACCAGAACAACCAGTCCCACGAATGTTCAAGCCAACTGTTGCGTAGCCGAGCGTCTGCATCATCAGTGTCGTCGGTTGGGCAGCATTTGGGTCTGCTGGCGAGTAACCCGAGTATTCGATCACGGTCGGGTACGGGCCATCTTCTGCTGGGCCAGGCAACGTGATGTTGTACGCGAGGGTCGTGCCGTCGCGTGTCGTCAGATATCCGTAGTGCTTCTTGGAATCGCCAAAGTCAATCGGGGCCTGCGAAGTATAAAAGGACTCATCGGGAGCATCACTCGGTGCGGTCACTGCTACCGGAGCTGTAACCGCGAGGTCGGCGCCGCTACCCGTGGTGACTACGTAATTACCCGGCGCAAGGTTCCTGAAAATCATGGACCCTTCGGCATCTGTCGTTGTTGTGGCCCCTTTGCCTGCTGAGCCATGCACGGTCACTTCGATGCCTGCCTCGGCGTCCGTGAACCAGATCTGTCCGACGCTGCCGTGCGCTTCAAAACTTGTGGGCTTCCCTGTCGGCAGTGGGACGGTCGTTGTTGGTGGTGCCGCCGAAGTATCGGGCGAGCCATCCGAACTGCAGGCTGCGCCAACCGTTGCAACAACCAGCGCGAGCAATACAGGAACACGACTTCTCATTAGGTCCTCCGAGGCCAGCAAGTCAAGCGCCGTGAGATTAGGGGATTTCGGGAACGGTGACGACTTTTGGGACCTTTCCCTTATCTCAAAGACGTACCTACCGAACGAGGAAGAGTTCACCAGACGGTGGATGCAGGTCCAGTAGCTACGGCTTCTGGTTTTGGAAAAGTGCAAGCCCACTCTTGGGTTAGCGCGCCAATCACGGAGGAGAAGCGCACATGCGCATCAACCAGAACATCATGGCGTTCAACGCCTACCGCAACTTGTCGACGACCAACACTCAACTCGGTGGGTCTCTCGAGAAGCTTTCATCGGGCTTTCGCATCAACCGTGCTGCAGACGACGCCGCTGGCCTCGTAATCAGCCAAGCGCTACGTGCACAGGTTTCGGGCCTCAGGGTCGCGAGCCGCAACGCACAAGACGGCGTGAGTGTCGTACAAACCGCAGAA
>SXGU01435534.1_pt1 | contig 87496 bp, 85 predicted proteins | sample 3174531 | NCBI WGS metagenome assembly SXGU01 (sample SAMN11356863, study PRJNA531348) | freshwater metagenome | isolation source: freshwater sample F1-140 | place: China: Fuxian Lake, Yuxi | collected 2017-12-25
ATGCTCGCAGATTTTTTATTTCGAGTGTGCTCATGGTCAGTTGCTAGTTTCGATCAGAACGTTGCCATTTTCGACTCGTGCCGAGAAAACGGCTACTGGTTGCGTCGCTGGAAGTGTATTTGGTTCGCCAGACACGAGACTGAAAGCACTTCCGTGACGGATGCATTCGATCTCTTTCTTGTCACATAAAACAACGCCATCGCTCAATGACACTTTGGCATGACTACAAGTATCGGCGATTGCATACACATCATCGTCAATACGCACGACTGCAACAGCCATGTTTTCAACTACAACACGCAACGCAGCCCCATGTTGGATCTCATTCAGGGCACAGACAATTGTTGATTTCATGAGTGCCCAATCTCTATGTGCTCTGCCAAAAGTTTGCGAGCGACCTCAGCCCTTAGAGCATCGACACCCGTGAACGAAGGCAAGCGATCGATGACCTCATTAAAAAATCCCATAACTACGAGACGTTCTGCGACCGAAGGTGAAACTCCACGGCTTTCAAGATAAAACCGTTGGTCTTCATCGATGGGTCCGACGGTGCTGGCGTGACTGCATTTCACATCATTTGTTTCAATCTCAAGATTCGGAACACTTTCTGCCCATGCCCCTTCACTTAATGTCAGGTTTCGATTCGTTTGGTAGGCCTGTGACCCTTTTCCATTATCTTTTATATGAATAAGCCCTGTGTAGACACTGCGAGCAACATCTCGAACAGCGCCTTTAAACAACAAGTCACTCGATGTCTTGGGGGCAGCGTGTACTTGCAGTGTTCTGAAGTCATGCATTTGACTGCCACCGGCAAAATAAAGCGCTACTTGCTGAGTAGACGCTCCCTGTTCGACGAGTCGAGCTTCTGTGCGAACACGGGCGTAGTCACCGCCTAATGCAACCGTGAAAAGTCGCGTGTTTGAATCACGGTATCCAACAGACTGTTGATGGGCAATTTTCCACGTGTCGAGGCCAAGTTGATTGATTGCGACATAAGTGATGCGAGCACTTTGAGCAGCGCGCACTTCAAGAACTGGACACACCACACTTGTAATGCCATCTGCTGAAATAAAGCGTTCAATCACGGTTGCTTCGCTGTCTTGCCCAGCATCAATAACTAAACGTGGAAACGCGATAAGACCCGACTCGTGGACAGTATGCACAACTTCGATAGGCGTCTCAAAAACTTTTCCGCTTGGAATATGCAGGCACACCACATTTTGCGGGTGGGATGCGACATGTTCTGAGTTGAGGCGAGCAAAAACGTCAACATCAGTAGTCAATGCAATGCCAGTGATGGCCTCAGTAAGGCGAAGTGCATCAGCTCCTATGGTTTCTGTTCGAAGCGAACCAGTTGAATACGCGCCAAGATCTAGTTCTGCGATACGGCTGTATCGCCAGATTTCTTCTTCGGCGCTCGGCAGAGACACGGGAGTTGTGCTCATAGTTGCCTTAATACAAAAAGTCGTGTTGTATTATTTGTTTCGTCGCCACCAACGACGCTTTGTGCGTTCTTTTGCGATATCACTGCGGACGCTGTGTCCGATTGCGTTGATGATGTTTTCTGCCTCCTCAAGAACTGCTGCCGCGGTGCCATCATCAAGCCCGGGCGGTTCGTGAGGAGCTGGCGTGGGTACGATTGTCCCCCGCGTGAAACCTGCGTCAATGAGTCTTCTCTCAAACTTCTCACAATTCGTGGGACAGCGCCAAGGCGCTTCAGGAGCCAAGTCAAGGTTGCATTTACGCACGACTTCGTTGCCCGCATAGGTCCTGCTTTCATAATGTTTGCACTCAAGTCTCATTGCCATAGCCGAGATTTTACACCCGACTAGCCGACTGAGCCCTCCATTTGAAGTTCAATCAAGCGACTCCACTCAACGGCATATTCCATTGGAAGCGTGCGCGTGACTGGTTCGATGAAGCCATTGACAACCATCCCCATCGCTTGCTCTTGGGAAAGTCCGCGACTTTGCAGGTAGAACAGTTGCTCATCCGCAATTTTTGACACTGTCGCTTCGTGTCCGATCTGAGCGTCACGTTCTCCGACTTCCATGTATGGAAGTGTGCGACTTTCGCTCTCTTCATCAAGAATCAACGCATCACACTGCACATGACTCTTGCAGCCATAGGCTCCCTCTTCGACACGGACAAGTCCGCGATAAGTGGTGATTCCACCGTCTTTGCTGATGCTCTTGGACACAATTTTGGATGATGTCTCAGGAGCACAGTGCACCATTTTTGCGCCGGCATCCTGGTGTTGTGCGGCACCCGCATAGGCGACTGACAAGACTTCGCCAGTTGCCTTTGGTCCCATCAGATAGACACTGGGGTATTTCATGGTGAGTTTGGATCCGATGTTGCCGTCGATCCATTCCATGTGACCCTCGGTTTCTACACGAGCTCGCTTGGTGACCAAGTTGTAAACGTTTGGTGACCAGTTTTGAATGGTCGTATATGTCACATGAGCACTTGGCTTGACCACGATTTCAACGACAGCACTATGCAGCGAGTCCTTCGTATAAACAGGTGCAGAGCAACCTTCAATGTAGTGAACTTTTGAGCCCTCGTCGGCGATAATGAGTGTCCGCTCAAACTGTCCAGCACTTTCACTATTGATGCGGAAATATGCTTGTAAAGGCATTTCACACTCAACACCTGGTGGTACGTATACAAATGATCCACCAGACCAAACTGACGTGTTAAGAGCCGAAAACTTATTGTCACCGGGAGTAATAATCGTTCCAAAATATTGCTTTACCAACTCTGGATATTCACGCAAGGCTGTGTCCATGTCACAAAACAAAATGCCCTGCTCTTCGAGTTCTACGCGATTGCGATGAAACACGACCTCTGATTCATACTGCGCCGTGACGCCCGCAAGATATTTGCGCTCGGCTTCAGGAATTCCTAGTTTTTCGTAGGTCGCCTTCATTTGCTCGGGCAGGTCATCCCATTCATCTACTTGACCTGTCGCGGGCTTGAGATAGTAATAGATATCCTGAAAATCAATATCGGGCATGTTGACGGCAAACCACTCAGCCATCGGTTTGCGGTCAAAAGTCTGCAAACTGCGCAACCTCATTTTGCGCATCCATTCGGGCTCCCCTTTCCACCAAGAAATTTGCTCAACAACGCGATCATTGAGTCCCTTTTCTGGGACAAACGCATACTCCACATCGTCATTCCATCCAAGGCTGTATTTGGTTAGATCTAGATCAAAGGATGTCATCGGGATGAACTTGGCTTTCGGTGTTTGGGGGTAATTAACACTATCGTCATAGTAACAATTCCGAGGGCTGCCGCCACAACGGTAGCCTGTTATTTCCCATGGAACGCTTCGGACTTGTTGGACTCCCCAACGCAGGTAAATCATCTTTATACAACGCCCTCACGGGTGGTGGGGCCCTGGCTGCTCCGTACCCCTTTGCCACCAAAGACCCCAATATCGGAGTCGCAAAAGTGCCTGATTCGCGCCTCGACGCACTGGCGGTGATGTCACAAACAAAGAAAATCGTTCACGCAGCAGTCCAGGTAGTTGACATCGGTGGTCTAGTTGAAGGTGCGAGCAAAGGGGAAGGCCTTGGCAATAAGTTCTTGGCCAATATTCGCGAAGTAGATGCCATCGTCTTGGTTTTGCGGGCCTTCATTGACTCCGACGTCACGGGTCCCAATGATCCACTCGAACATCTGCGCATCGTCGAACTAGAGCTGGCCCTTGCAGATTTAGAAACTGTCGATTCACGTCTCAAGCGGGTGCAAAAAGCGGCACGCGTCGACAAAAGTGTCGCCGAAGAAGTCAGTGTATTGCAACGGGCCCACGAAATTTTAAATAGCGGCATTCCGATTTACCGCTCCGAGATGAGCGCTGACGACCGCGAGATTCTTGCACCACATTTTTTGCTCACCAATCGTCGAGTGCTCGCTGTGATCAATGTCGGCGAAAATGAACTGGACCGTATCCCTGAACTTGAAGCACGTGTCCGTGCCGAGATTGCACCAACAGGTGCGTCCTATGCCAGTGATGTGGAGGTTTTAGGGATGAGCGTGCAAATTGAGGCAGAAGCAGCACTTCTTGAGCCCACCGACCGTGCCGAAATGCTTGAAGCACTCGGACTCGGTGAAGGCGCGCTCACCCGCATGGTGCGCAGCGCTTATCATCTCCTCGGGTTGCGCACTTTTTTTACAACAGGAGACAAAGAAACAAGAGCCTGGACCTTCAATGCTGGTGCAAAAGCCCCAGAATGCTCTGGCAAAATTCATTCAGATCTGCAACGCGGATTCATTCGTGCCGAGGTCATTCATTGGGATGAACTTCTGCAAATAGGTTCTTGGAACAAAGCCAAAGAACAAGGCAAGATTCGTGCCGAAGGAAAAGAGTATGAGTTTCTTGATGGCGATACCGTGGAGATACGCTTTAACGTGTGACGCCGTCACGCCAAGTTGGTTGCTCATGGGTCTGCGGAAAAAATCCCCCATCGATTTTGAGTTGGTTTGGCTAGTTTCTGATGCGCGCGTGCTTGCGTCAGCAAAATTAGCCAGCAGCCGCAGGACGCGGCGGCGCGGTCTCATCGGCGTGCAAAGCATTGATGAAGCATTAGTTTTGCAGCCGTGCCGATGGATACACACATTCGGAGTGCTTCATGCCCTTGACATTGCATACCTTGACCAACAAGGCGTCGTGCTACACATTCAACACATCAAACCCAAGCGCATTGGAATGCCTTTGTGGAAAGCCGCAACCGTGATTGAGGCCACCAGAGGTTCATTGGAACGCTGGAATTTAAATATCGGGGACCTCGTGGAAGTTCGTCATGTCGACTGACAATATTCAGACGATCATTCCGGGGCTCTGGTTGATTGCAACACCTATCGGCAATCTTCAAGACATGACTTCGCGTTCAATAGCAGTCCTCGGAGCTGCACAGGTCGTGTGCTGTGAAGATACGCGCCATAGCGGAAAACTTCTGAAACACATTGGAGCACAGCCACAACGCCTCATCGTTGCCAACGAACACACCGAGCACGACGCGACCTCCCAAGTCCTGGAAGCACTCGCCAATGGACACATCGTGGCGCTCATTACTGACGCGGGCACACCAGGCATTAGTGACCCTGGCGAACGCATCGCTCGTGCAGCAATTGCAGCAGGATTTTTCGTTAGCGCAACCCCTGGACCGGCAGCATTCGTGATGGCGGCCATCATCAGTGGTTTTTCCACAACGCGAATTGCTTTTGACGGCTTTCTTCCACGTGCGGGCGCGGAGCGACGCCAACGTTTAACGGAGATTACCCGCGAACGGCGCACTCTGGTTTTATACGAGGCACCTCATCGGCTCTCAAAGACGATTGCTGATCTCATTGCTTTGGGCGACCCTGAGAGACGAGTTGTCTTGGCCCGCGAACTCACAAAATTGCACGAAGAAACATGGCGCGGAACTCTCCGACAAGCGATGCAACACATTTCTGACAATGAGCCTCGGGGGGAATACGTCATCGTTCTTGAGGGCGTGAGCAACATTGCCGATGAAATATCTGATGATCAAATCTTGACGGAGATTCAATTGCGAAAATCAGGTGGCCTGAGCAACCGCGACGCTGTCGACGAAGTAAGTTCCGTGCTCGGCGTTGCCCGTAAACGTGTGTACGACTTGGCAACCAAGTAGCAGGGATAAAATTTCAGGTTGGCGAGATTGGGGCAAGCGCTAACTGCCGACTCATCGCTACACAAACGCCATCTGAGTCCCATATCTCACCGTCTTCTTCAAAATAGTTACCCTGCACGACCCGCGTTGTGAAGGAACATCGCAACGGACCAGGGGCTGGAACCGCGCGAACGTGCACGGTCATCTCAACAGTGGGAACCCACCCTTGAGAACCAAAGATGTTAAACCACGTCGGTGGAAAGGCATCAGCCACCAACAACAATGCCAACGTGTCGATGGGTCTGTCGTCAGCAAAACTAAACCAGCCCCGCATCTGACCCACTCCAGAGAATGCCCCAGAGTAAAATTTTGAGTCGTCGGGGTGAATAAAAAGACTTACTCGTTCAACTATTCCCATTGGAATTGGTGTTGGTTGACCACGGCGCGCAACACACTCCTGAATCGGTGGCAACTCGGGCGGTCTCGCCGTGACGTGACGAACTAAGCCCAATGGTTGGACTTCACCGAAAGAGCCAATAAGGCGCATTAGTTCGCGATCATCTCGACGAAGCACTGCAGCGACTGTGCTTATTCGTTTTCCAGATTTCACTACCTCAGTTGCACATTCGGCGTCACCTGCAGGCGCTGGTGCCAAAAAGTGCGCGGATATCGAGAGCGGGTCCTGACGTCGGGCTGCCATTCGCATTGCTTGAGCAGCGCGAGCCATCAAGTAGCCCCCGTTAGCGTTAGCACCAATATCCCACCCACCAATGATTGGTGTTCGAAACACTCCATTTGCTTCAGGAATAGCAAGGACTGCATCATCAAACTCATAAGACATCTCAATAACCGTATAGATACGCACTCAAATAAAACGAGCCAAGGTCGGCGACATCAACTGCCCTAGTCTGCATAGCGTGAATCGTTACTACCTCACCACCCCGATCTATTACGTGAATGCACGCCCTCATCTTGGGCATGCCTACACCACCATTGTCGGGGATGCTGTTGCTCGTTGGCACCGCTTACTTGGCCATGATGTACATTTTTTAACAGGCACCGATGAGCACGGCTTAAAAATACAGCAAGCTGCAGATGCGGCAGGGGTGGCACCGCAAAAATTTGCCGACGATATTGCTCCCCTTTTTGAACAAGCTTGGCAACGTCTAAACATTTCTTATACTGATTTTATTCGCACGACCGAGCAGCGGCATCGAGCGGGAGTCAGCAAGTTGCTGCAGGCCTGTTTCGATGCTGGTGATATTGAACTCGACTCTTATAGCGGGCTTTACTGCGTCGCCTGTGAAGCGTATTACACCGAAGAAGAAGCGCAAAACAACATCTGCCCGATTCACAAGAAACCAGTTGACAGAGTTGAAGAAGAGAATTATTTCTTCCGTCTCTCACGTTTTGAAGACCGCTTATTGCAGTGGTACGCCGATCATGCTGGTGCAGTCGTGCCAGAGCATCGCGTCAACGAAGTGATTGGATTCATAAAGCAGGGTCTTAATGATTTCTCGGTGAGTCGCAAGACCCTTAAATGGGGAATACCGCTGCCCTTTGATAAGACCCACGTTGCGTATGTGTGGTTTGACGCCTTGGCCAACTACATCACCGCCCTTGGATATGGATCAGACGACGAATCCTTGTTCCAGAAATACTGGCCTGTGAATCATCACCTCATAGGCAAAGATATTCTGCGTTTCCATTGCATCTATTGGCCTGCAATGTTGATGTCTGCCGGCATCGAGCCACCCAAAGGGTGGGCCGTTGGCGGGTGGCTGTTAGTTGGCGGTGAAAAAATGAGCAAGACATCCGGAAACGTTGTCGACCCACTTGACCTAGTTGATGATGTCGGTGTTGACGCATTTCGTTATTACGTTTTGGCGAACACAAATTATGGCAATGACGGTGATTTTACATTCGAAGGTCTGATTGCCCGCTACAACTCTGACCTTGCCAATAACTTGGGAAATCTTACTTCTCGAATTGCAACTGTTGTTGAAAAAAAATGCAATGGGCTCGGAACGGCGCCGCAACATGACAGTGCTTTAGCATCAATTGCACAACAGGCTGTTGTTGCTGCTGGTGACCATTGGGAGAACATGCAACCAAGCAAGGCACTTGACGCCACCTGGTCACTTATTAGGGCTACCAATGCACATCTCGAAAATCATGAACCATGGAAAGCAGAACCAGGTCAGACTGTTGACGCCGTCATGGGTGATGCACTTGAAGCCTTGCGCATCATTGCAATTTTGGCTTACCCAGCGATGCCTGACACGGCACAAGAAATTTGGCGCCGAATCGGTTTGACCGGAGAGATACTTGATCAACGAATTTCGACCTCCGGACAATGGGGCGGATACGTTGCCGGAAATGCCGTTCTGAAGGGCGAATCGCTGTTTCCACGTCGCAAGGTGTAACGGCGCACAACATGAAGTGGACCGATACTCATTGTCATATTCTTGACGACAAAATGACATTATCCGCCGATGACTCGCTGTCGGCTGCGCGCCTTGCTGATGTCAATCGATTCATCGTTATTGGGACGGATGCCCAGTCAAGTATCGGAGCAATCGAACTCGCATCAAAACATCCTGATGTGTGGGCAACAGTTGGATTGCATCCACATGATGCCACGCTTGGAACGAACACCGTGGCTCACTTGTTGCCGTCAGCACGTGTCGTCGCAGTCGGCGAATGTGGGCTTGATTATTATTACGAACATTCGCCGCGCACCACGCAGCGTCAAGTATTTGCTGAGCATATTGCCCTCGCCAAGCAACATGACCTCACTTTGGTGATTCACACTCGTGATGCGTGGGATGACACCTTTGATGTGCTTGACACCGAGGGGTTGCCACAACGAACAGTTCTACATTGTTTTACGGGTGGCCCAGATGAGGCGCGTAAATGTTTAGATCGAGGAGCCTTTTTGTCCTTTAGCGGAATCGTTACTTTTAAAAACTCAGCCGACAACCAAGCCGCTGCGAGGATCTGCCCTCCTGACAGATTGTTAATTGAGACCGACAGCCCATATCTTGCTCCTGCTCCGCAGCGGGGACGCCCAAACCAGCCAGCGTTCGTTGGTTTCGTGGGCACTGCCATTGCTGATCTGCGCGGTCAACACCCGAGCATCATTGCTGAATCAACAAGTGCCGCAGCAGTCCTTGCGTTCCCTGGAATTGGTTCGTAGCGTTAAGTCGTGAACCTTTCTCGTATTGATCGCAATCGGATGGTTGCTGCCAGCGCGTTGACGATGATTGTCCTGCCAATGGCATGGATGGCAAGTGGTTCAACTCGCCCAACGGAGGCAACACTTGCCAAACCGGCACCCACCACAACGACCACACTCGATACTGGACTTTCCTCGAGCGCCAATGCTGACTCGGCTGCAAACTTAGAAGGCCCGACTGCACTTGAACAAACAGGCACGGGACAGATTGCCTATCCGGCGCAGACTCCGATCAACTCGTTGCGCGGTCGAGCAACTTTTAAGCGCTTCCCTGATTCTGCGATCACTGGCTGCGCCGCTGGTTCAGTTCCACTCGGCACTGAAATCACTGTCTCGAATCTCAATAATGGTCGCAAAGTTAAGTGCACCAACATCAATATTGGATACATTCCAGCCGGTGCTGACATTGTGGTGCACACAGGACTATTCGAAGACTTAGCCAACTTGATTGATGCACCGCTGCCTGTCGAGTTGCGCTGGTGACGTTGACTCAGGCGCAAATATCAGCGCAACTGCATGCCGCCGGATTGACCCCCCGACGGGCTCTTGGACAAAATTTTGTCGTTGACGCCAACACAGTGCGCCGTATCGCGCGATTATGCGGAGTTGGGCCCACAGACAACGTGCTTGAAATCGGGGCAGGGCTCGGATCACTTACTCTCGCGCTGGCAGAGAGCGGCGCCCAAATTACCGCCATTGAGATTGACCAATTAATTATCCCACTGTTGCGTCAAAATGTAGCTAAGTGCCCAAATGTGTCCGTTGTCCAAGCAGATGCAATGACTCTTGACTGGTCCACAATTGCAGACCCAGCGCGCAGATGGCACCTCGTAGCAAATTTGCCGTACAACGTTGCAACACCCATGATTGCCGACATTCTTGACACGGTTCCACAAATTAAAGAATTTTTTGTGATGGTGCAACGAGAAGTTGGTGAGCGACTTGCCGGTGCCCCACGCACCAAGGCCTACGGAGCCGTCAGCGTCAAGGTCGCGTTTTGGGGACACGCCGAAATAGTCGGCGTGGTTCCGGCTTCGGTATTTTTGCCAAAACCCAACGTTGAGTCTGCGCTCGTTCGTATTGTGCGACATAACGAACCACTTGACGACAAGGTAAACACGGCAGAGTTGTTTTCTCTCGTGCGAACGGGATTTGCAAAGCGACGAAAAATGTTGCGCGGAGCACTGGCCAATCTTGTTACTCAAGCCCAATTCAACGAAGCAGGAATCGAATCAACTGCTCGTGCCGAGGAACTATCGGTGCATGATTGGATTCGTCTGTCTAATGTTTTGCAAGAGGAACATTCATGAGCGAGATTGTACGGGCGCATGCAAAACTAACGTTGTCGTTGAACATTACCGGTGTGCGTCCAGATGGTTTGCACCTTATTGATGCATCAATGGTGAGTCTTGAACTGCACGACACAGTCACAATCACTCCCGGCGGATACGGAATCACCCTTGACGGACCATTTGCCAATGGTGTTCCAACGGATGAGACGAATCTGGTTCACCAAGCCTTACAGTTAGTTGGTAAAAGCGCTGCAGTACACATCGAAAAAAATATTCCTGCGGGTGGTGGGCTTGGTGGGGGCTCAACGAATGCGGCGGCGATACTGCGTTGGGCAGGTTTTAGCGATCTGGATGCGGCAAGCGTCATTGGAGCAGACATTGCGTTTTGTTTAGTCGGTGGTCATGCCCATGTGACAGGCATCGGAGAAATCGTTACAGCGTTGCCACCAATAAGTGGTGACTTCACTCTCATTACCCCGCCACTCCATGTGGCCACACCACTCGTTTATGCAGCATGGGATCGTTTGGGGTCACCTCATCATGAATCAGGCAACGATCTTGAGCCTGCTGCAATCGAAGTTTGTCCTGAATTGGCAATCTGGAAAGCGCGTATCACTCAAGTAATTGGTTACGCCCCAACACTGGCCGGATCTGGTGCGACATGGTTTGTTCGGGGGCATCAGCATCGCCTTGTCAAAGCACTTCCTGAAGCAGTCGTGACTATGACTTCAACTCAAACTACGACTGCGTAGCAGGTTAAATCATTTTCAGGAGATTTTTGCTGATGCTCTCATGATGCTTTTTGACTTGTGCACCGATAATAGAAAATAACCCACCTTTACCTAAGTGGTTGAGCGAAAATCCGCTACCGTTTAGGTGTCTATCCGAGGTCGTTCAATGGCAGGACAGCGGGTTTTGGTCCCGTTGATAGGGGTTCGAGTCCTCTCCTCGGAACTTAATACTTCATCGGTCAACACCTATCGGGCTCATTCTTGCTAGAACTTTCCCATGTCAATTGCTGCCATCGTTCTTGCCGCCGGTGAGGGAACGCGAATGAAGTCGGCTCGACCCAAGCCGTTACACCTCATCTGCGGTCGCCCAATGGTGTTGCATGTCATTCATGCACTCGCGGGGCTTGACATTGAAAGAACGGTCGTTGTTGTTGGTCACGCAGCGGAACGAGTCACAAAGAAAGTACAAGAACAAGCGCCTGATTGGGCCAATGTTTCATTCGTTGAACAGCGGGTGCAGCGTGGTACTGGTGATGCCACGATTGTTGGGCTCGCATCTTTTTCCAATGACGACATTGATGACACATCAACTGTGTTGGTGTTACCCGGCGATACTCCCCTCCTGCGGCCAGAAACAATTTCTGCTCTAGTTACAACACACGAAGAAAGCAGTAATGCCGCGACCCTCTTGTCGACCGTGGTTAATGACCCAAGTGGCTATGGACGCATAGTTCGAGGGCGCGAAGGTCAAGTTGCTCGGATTGTGGAACAAAAAGATGCCTCCCTTGAAGAAACCTCAATTACTGAAATCAACACCAGCATCTATGCCTTTAGGCGTGACTTGCTCGGGCCTGCGCTGCGTCGTATTTCAAACAATAATTCCCAAGCCGAGTACTACCTAACCGACATCGTGGAGGGACTCGCCAAAATGGGCCACCGAATCGGTTCCCTACAAGCGACCCCGAATGAGACGGCAGGCGTAAATGATCGTTGGCAACTTGCGCTTGCCGAGGCCGAGTTGCGATCTCGCATCAACAAGAACTGGCTACTGCACGGTGTCACGATGCTTGATTCGCAACAAACTTTCATTGACGTGACAGTCGATATTGGGCGTGATGTGACGCTCTATCCGGGCACCATTTTGCAGGGAGACACCATCATCGGCGAGGGAAGCGAAATCGGTCCCAGCACACGACTCACGGACTGCGTGGTCGGCTTTGGTGCGATCGTCCAGAACACCGTGGCACGGGAATCCGAGATTGGACCTGGCGCAGTTGTTGGCCCCTTTGCCTCGTTGCCGCCGGGCAGTTGCGTGAACAAGGGCCAGCACACCGGCGCGTTCTACAATGGACAATCATGAGTCCTTCACCGCTTGAAAAAGTTACAACCAAGCGGATGTCTTTGTATACGGGTCGCACCCACCCAGCCTTGGCAGCAGAGGTCGCCAAACACCTTGACATCAGACTCGGTGATGCCCATATTGCAGAGTTTGCCAACGGTGAATTACGCCCACGTTTTGGAGAAAGTATTCGTGGCGGGGATGTATTTATTATGCAAACTCATTTTGGTATCGATGGTCGGTCGATTAACGACTCAATCATGGAACAACTAATCATGATAGATACGGCATATCGCGCATCTGCCAAACGCATCACTGCGGTCTGCCCGTTTTATGGCTATGCCCGACAGGATCGAAAAGCAGAAGGACGCGAGCCAATCACTGCTCGCCTGATAGCGGACATGTTCAAAGCTGCCGGGGCAACGCGAATGGTTTCGCTTGACTTGCACAGCGGACAGATTCAAGGTTTTTTTTCAGGTCCCGTCGACCATCTCACGGCATTACCAGTGCTCGAAGACTATGTTCGCAAAAATGCGGATCAGGATGTCGTCATCGTGTCTCCAGATGCTGGTCGAGTCAAAGTTGCTGAGCGTTTCGCTCAGCACTTGTCGGACAAAAACGCCGATGTCGCGTTCATCAACAAGCGCCGACCAAAGGGAACAACTAATGTTGCCGAAGCCAAAGAAGTAGTCGGAGACGTCGAAGGCCGTTTATGTATTTTGGCTGACGACATGATTGATACTGGTGGAACAATTGTGTCGGCATCCGAACTCTTGTTGGCGCGCGGAGCCAAAGAGGTGTGGGCGATGGCTACTCACGGAGTTCTCTCGGGTCCAGCAGTCGAGCGGCTTGAAAAGTCCTCGATCAGTCGTGTTGTTTTGACCAACACTCTGCCCCTCGATACGGACAAAGTTTTCACCAAATTAGAAGTGCTCTCCGTGGCCAAGATCATTGCCGAAGCCCTCTCGGCGGTTTTTGATGAGACCAGTGTTAGCGACCTGTTCGGCGGAGAAAACCAGTCCTGAATTGATGCCCTGATGGGTGACGGTTTTTGTCTTGTCCCCCTAGACTTCTAAGCCGTGTCAAATACAACAGTTCTCAACGCCGTTACTGGTCGCGCCACTGGCAGTGCAGTCGCCCGACGTCTGCGCACCAAAGACAGCATTCCTGCCGTTTTATACGGTCACGGAATGAAAGCATTGACGATCAGCGTTGATCGGCGCGAACTGCGCCTCGCACTCTCGGGTCCTGCTGGCGTAAACACCATCTTGCAGCTCTCTGTTGACGGCAACACCTATCCCGCCATTGTCAAGGAACTGCAACGCCACCCTGTTCGTCGCAATGTAAGTCATATCGACTTCTTGCAAATCAATATGAGTGAAGAAATTACCGTTTCTGTTCCTGTTCGCCTTGAGGGAATTGCCAAGGCAGTTGTTGCCGAAGGCGGTCTCGTAGATGCGGCTGTTGACTCGATTGAATTGCGCACGACCCCTCTTAACTTGCCAAATGAGATCGTTATTGACATTTCAGATATGCATCCTCACGATGTCATCCACCTCTCTGACATTGCGTTGCCAGCAGGAGTTGTAGCAGTCGGTGATGCAGACCTCGTGATTGTCACTGTCCTTGTTCTGCGCGGAGAGGCGACTGTTGTTGCTGCTGTTGCCGCCGACGGTGCCGATCCTGCTGCCGTGGCTACCCCCGCAGACGGTGCATCCTCGTAAGTACGGGACCACTGACACTTAACCATCAAAGCGTAGGTTTGTTCCATGGCCTTTCGTCGCTCACTATCTAGCCCTGAGAACATTCGGCGCTTCATCATCGTTGGCCTCGGTAATCCGGGCAAAAAATACGCCCACACTCGACACAATATTGGCCAGGACGCTGTTGAAATGCTGGCTTTACGAGCGACGTCAAAATTGAAATCAACGCGAGACCGCGCGCTCGTTGCTGAAACTCATTTTGAAACCACACCAGTTGTTTTGGCAGTACCACTTACATTTATGAATGACTCTGGCGAAGCCGTCGGGCCGTTGTGTCGTCGATTCAAAATTGCTGACATGACCAAAATAATTATCATCCACGATGAACTCGATCTAGAGCCAGGAGTGGTACGCATCAAACAGGGTGGCGGACTTGCAGGCCACAACGGACTCGCGTCCATCTCTCATCACCTGAAAACCAATGACTACATTCGAATTCGAATTGGAATCGGAAAACCTGACAGCAAAGAGCAGGGTGCCGACCACGTTCTAAATCGAGTACCGACTGCAGAACGTAAAATTTTTGATGTTGCTGTTGCTGTTGCCGCGGATGCTGCAGAAATCATCGTCACAAGTGGTCTAGACGTTGCCATGCAGCGCGTCAACGTGCGATAACGATGCGCCTCCTTGACCTTGCTGTCTTGGCGCGCACGGAGCCTGCTCTTGCCAGTATCGCTGGCCAAAAATCTGCGCTAATCGCAGTGCCCGAGGGTGCTAGACCATTGATTTTGGCTGCACTTGGCCACACGACATCACGACATCCCATCGTGATTGCCGCACCCACCGGAACAGCAGCACGCGAGATCTATGCAGACATGAGAAACTTTGTAGATCCCGATGACATTGTGCTTTTCCCGGCATGGGAAACATTGCCGTTTGAACGAGTGAGCCCCAGTATCGACACGATGGGCAAAAGGATGGAGGTTCTGTGGCGCTTACGAACACCATCTCGAAGTCCCAAGTTTATTATCACCGGCGTCCGTGCATTACTTCAAAAGCTTGCTCCCAATGCCAACAACGTTGATCCAATTACAGTGCGGAGGTCCGATAATTGTGACATTGACTCGTTGTGTGAACAACTCGTTCATTGCGGATACCGACGCGAAACACTTGTCGAACATCGTGGCGAATTTGCCCGCCGTGGAGCAATAGTTGATGTGTTCCCCAGCACGATGGATGAACCAATCCGTATTGACATGTGGGGCGACGAAATTGATCGCTTGACCCATTTCACGGTGAATGACCAACGCAGCACGGACGACGTTGAGCATGTAGAAATTTTTCCTGCGCGAGAACTCTTGCTGGCAGATGATGTGCGTGCACTGGCTGCCACGTTGGTCGGAACCGAACCCTGGGGACGCGAACAGTGGGAGCGCCTGGCAGAGGGTCAGACATTTGACGGTATGGAAAGTTGGTTGCCGTGGCTCGTAACAAAGCAGACGCTGTTGACTGATTTCTTGTCCGACGACGCATTAATGGTGCTCATCGAGCCACGCCGCATGATCGACAGAGCGCGCGATTTACTAGCCGAAGAAGACGACTTGGCCAGGGCCCTTGCCCAATCGTGGGCTCGTGACGCAACAGTGGAGTTTCCGCGACTACACACCGAACCAGAGCGCCTGTTGTCTGAAGGAATGCGCTTCCCAACTATAAATATCACTACAACCCCTGAGTCACCAATGTCGCCCTCTGTCTCGGCAAGTGGATGGGGAGCCATTGGCGGTCCAGAACCAATCGCGCGGCGCATCAATGAGTTACTCGCAGACAAATGGAGCATCATCGTGTTGGCAGAAACTCAGGCGACGGTTGATCGTCTTGTTGACATGATGCGAGAGCACGGTCTCGATTTCACGGCTGCATCAGCAAACACAGATCTCACAAAACCAGGTGCCTACGTTGTGCACGCAATCATGGGAAGGGGAATCTCACTTACAAACATCAAACTCGCACTGATCACCGAGGGCGACCTCACTGGTCGGCGTCGTGGACGACGCGAGCAACTGGCAAAAAATTCAAAGAAGCGCAGTGCTGTCACCGTTTTTGAAGATCTTCAACCTGGTGGATACGTGGTACATCAACATCATGGCGTTGGTCGCTACGAGGGAATGGTCACTCGCAGTATCAGTGGCGTCGAAAGAGATTATTTGTTACTTGCCTACAAAGGTGGTGACAAGCTGTATGTGCCTACCGATCAGATTGACTCGGTTCGTCAATACATTGGTGGCGAGTCACCTACGCCACATCGCCTCGGTGGAATTGATTTCGCTCGCGCCAAATCACGAGTTCGCTCAGCAGTCCGCGCCGTTGCCCAGGAACTCGTCGTTTTGTATCAACGCCGAGTCACCGCTAAGGGGCACGCATTTGCTGCCGACACCCCGTGGCAGTCCGAAATGGAGTCAGCATTCCCGTTTGTCGAGACTCCCGACCAACTGACGGCTATCACCAACATCAAATCAGACATGGAACAAGACATTCCCATGGATCGATTGTTGTGCGGAGATGTTGGTTTTGGAAAGACTGAAGTGGCAATTAGGGCAGCCTTTAAGGCCATTCAGGACGGCAAACAAGTTGCTGTTTTGGTGCCCACCACGCTGCTTGCAACGCAACACGGCGTTACCTTCAGCGACCGCTTTGCTGGTTACCCAATTCGCGTGGAGGTTTTGTCTCGCTTCTTGACCAATGCAATGGCAAAAAAAGTGATCACCGGCCTAAAGACGGGTGAAGTTGACTGCGTCATCGGAACTCATCGCCTACTTCAAGAAGGCATCCGCTTCAAGGATCTCGGACTGTTGATTGTTGATGAAGAACAGCGCTTTGGAGTGCAACACAAAGAGGCGATGAAGCGAATGCGTACAGATGTCGATGTGTTGACGATGTCAGCAACACCAATCCCCCGCACACTCGAAATGAGCCTCGTTGGAATTCGGGATCTCTCGTTGCTTCAAACACCACCAGCAGACCGTCAACCAATCTTGACCTACGTGAGCGAGGACAACGAAAGAGTCGCCATTGAGGCACTGCGTCGCGAACTTCTGCGCGAGGGTCAAGTTTTTTGGGTTCATAACAGGGTGAAATCCATCCAGGAACGCGCTGCTGAACTTCGCGAACTTGTTCCGGAGGCGCGCATTGCTGTTGCTCACGGCCAAATGGACGAAGGCACCCTTGAGCAAGTTGTTCTTGATTTTTGGAACCACGAATATGATGTGCTGGTCTGTACCACGATTATCGAGAGTGGAATCGATATGCCCACAGTCAACACCCTGGTGGTCGAACGTGCCGACCTTTTGGGACTTGGTCAACTTCATCAATTGCGTGGTCGAGCCGGGCGCAGTGGTCAACGTGCATACGCCTATTTGTTTCACCCCCAAGACAAAATCCTTTCTGAAGATGCGTACGAACGTCTGCGCACAATAGGTGAGGCGACCGACCTTGGTAGTGGTTTCAAAATTGCAATGCGCGACTTGGAAATTCGTGGTGCCGGAAACTTGCTGGGTGAAGCTCAAAGTGGTCACATCGCCGCTGTTGGATATGACCTTTATTGCCAAATGGTGACAGAGGCGGTTGCAGAAATGAAAGGTGAAGTTGCCCCACCTCGCTTTGAACTCAAAATCGATATTCCAGTTGATGCACATTTGCCACACGACTATGTGCCGAGTGAAGAACTTCGGCTCGAGGCATATCGGCGCCTGGGGGACGTGACGACCATTCTTGAGGTCAATGACATCGAGCAGGAATGGATTGATCGTTTTGGTCCGTTGCCACTCCCCGCCTCTCGATTATTACAAGTAGCAACCTTGCGTGCGGAGTGCCATAGGTGTCAGTTCACAGAACTCGTCGTCAACAATCGCGAAATTCGAATTTCTCCCGTCCAACTGCGTGCAAGCCAGACGATGACGCTTAAGCGAATCTCTCCGAGCGCAAACTTTCGGGAAACTCAAAGACAACTTCTGCTGCCCCTCCCAAACAATATTGACATTACAACGCATCTTATTTCTTTAATAAACGAGTTATTTGAGCCCGCAGACCACTAAAGTCGCTCCGGTGAAACTCGATAAACTCTCTCCTCTGCACTGCGCAATGTTGATTGCCACCACTCTTGGCCTGACTGGACTAAGTGCCTGTAGTGCCGTCTCGCAATCAAAGAATGTTCTGACCGTCAACAAGACTAATTACACCGTCTCGCAATTCGAGAAACTGTCAAGAGAATTGATTGAGACCAAGCAATTAGAGTCAGCAACTGGCCAGATTTCGGGTACAGATTCAAAGAATGTGCTTTCTGCACTCGTGCGTTTTATCGCCTACAATCAATTCCTTGCGGCTAATGGCGAGTCAATTACCGATCTTGATAGAAAGACCGTTACCGATACAATAAAAGCAGATGACCCCTATTTCACGTGGTCTCCAGAACTACAACGTCTCTCCGTTGATCTCGGCGTTGCCCAAACTGCTCTCGCTCGTGTCAAAACACCAGACGTCAAAACCCTTGAAAAAATGTATTCCACGAGCGCTGCATTATCCGGGGCATTGTGCCTTCAACAAATTGTTTTGAGAACTGAGTCCGAGGCGCGCAGCATTTTGAAACAGATTGAAGACGGTAGTGATTTTGTCACATTGGCCAAAAAGTTTTCGATTGAACCTGGCGCAAAAGAGACTGGTGGCGCACTCAAGATTAATTCTAACGATTGTGTTCCGCTTGTTGATTTGCTCGGCGGTCTCGAGCCATCTTTGACTAAGGCTGCTCTCGCCGCCAAAGCTGGTGTCGCAAACGGTCCAGTAAAGTCGTCATTGGGATATCACGTCCTTATGAATAGACCATTTTCTGAAATCCAAGAGGCGTTGCTGGCAACGTTAAACGATGACCCAGGATCACGCCTTGCGATTGGATACCTTTTGTCAATGGATGTCAATGTCAATCCCAAATTCGGCACCTGGAACCCGACGCTGGGCAAGGTCGAGTGACTCCGCGGATTGTCGTTGTCGGTCTCGGCCCGGGTGATCCACATCTAATCACCACAGAGACACTTGGCGAGATTGAAAGGATTCCCCACCGTTTTATCCGAACCACTCAACATCCGAGTGCTTCACTTGTCATTGACGCCGTCGGCGGAGCATCAGGATTTGATCATCACTACGACAACGCTGCATCGTTTGAGGCCGTTTACAACCTGATTGTCGATGACCTCGTCAATGCAGCAAGACAATATGAAGAAATCTTGTACGCCGTTCCTGGGTCACCACTCGTGCTTGAACGCACAGTTCAACTCTTGCGCGCCCGTACCGACGTCTCAATCCATGTGTGCAGCGCGCTTTCATTCCTCGACGAAGCATGGCGAGCATTAGGAATTGACCCTATTGAACAGCAGGTTCAACTTATCGACGGTCATCAATTTGCAACCGCGGCAGCGGGCAGACATGGTCCATTGTTGATTGCCCATGTTCATGCCAACTGGGTTCTCAGCAATGTAAAACTTTCAATTGACGATGCCGCAGACGATGTGCCTGCCGTGCTCTTGCATCATTTGGGTCTGATAGATGAACAAATCATTGAAACCACTTGGAGCAATATTGACAAAGTCATTCAAGCCGACCACTTGACATGTTTGTATGTCCCGCACCTGACTAAAAGTGTCGGCGAAGAACTTGTGCGATTTCACCAACTCGCCCGTACTTTGCGGGAGCAGTGCCCTTGGGACAAACAACAAACACATCATTCGCTTGTTCGCTACCTAATTGAAGAGACATACGAAACCGTGGATGCCATCAGTGCACTTCGTGAGGACGATCCTCTGACCGACGATGCGTTCATCGAAGAACTCGGGGATTTGTTGTATCAAGTTGAGTTTCACGCCGCAATCGCCGAACAGCAGGGTCGCTTCACGATGGGTGATGTTGCGCGCACCGTACATGACAAGTTGGTCAGCCGACATCCTCATGTCTTTGGGGATGTCGTCGCGTCATCAACCGCAGAAGTTTTGTCTAATTGGGAAGACATCAAAAACGCGGAAAAACCAGAACGGGTTGGAATTTTTGATGGTGTAGTTGAGGGCTCCCCTAGTTTGCTTTTCGCAGTGAAGGTGCAACAAAGAGCCGCGCGAGTGGGATTTGATTGGCCTGATGCCCTCGGGGCACTTGACAAGATTGTTGAAGAGGCTCATGAAATCCGGCAAGCAATAGTCCAATCCGACCCTGAAGCCACGATGTCTGAGGTGGGCGATCTGTTGTTTGCCCTTGTCAATGTGGCCCGCCACCTTGACATTGATCCAGAATCTGCCCTGCGTGGGGCGATTCACAAGTTCAGATCCCGTGTGTTAGGAGTGCAAGAACTCAGCAAACAGCGCGGATTGGACATCTCGAGTCTTGATCTAGTCGCCCTTGACGAGTTATGGGAGATAGTAAAAGTTCAGACTTTTACTAATATCAAGCTGTGAGTGAAATTGTGGGCATCATCGGTCGAGAGGTTCTTGACTCGCGCGGAAACCCTACGGTCGAAGTTGAGGTCTTGCTTGATAGTGGAGCAGTCGGTCGGGCAATTGTTCCGTCGGGAGCGTCAACAGGTCAACACGAAGCCTCTGAACTGCGCGATGGAGGCGCTCGCTTTGGCGGAAAAGGTGTGCGGCAAGCAGTCACCAATGTCAACACGGTTATCGCCGCAGCGCTTACTGGAATGGATGCGACTGAGCAACGTCTAATCGACACGGAGCTAATTGATTTAGACGGAACGGACAACAAAGCACATCTGGGTGCTAACGCAATTTTGGGAGCGAGCTTGGCTGTTGCACATGCAGTTGCAGATGAGTTCAAATTGCCGCTGTTTCGCTCAATCGGTGGACCCAATGCACATGTTTTGCCTGTACCGATGATGAATGTCATCAATGGTGGCGCGCATGCCGACAACAATCTTGATCTCCAAGAGTTCATGATTATGCCGATAGGCGCACCTAGTTTTGGCGAAGCCCTGCGCTGGGGAACAGAGACCTATCACGCGCTCAAAACAGTGCTGCATGAACGCTCGCTCGCTACATCAATCGGAGATGAAGGTGGATTTGCCCCGAACTTAGCCAGTAACGAAGATGCAATCGTCGTTCTCGTCGAAGCAATCGAACGAGCTGGCTACACGCCAGGAACTGATATCTGCATCGCGCTTGACCCGGCGATGACCGAGCTTTACAAAAATGGTTGCTATCACCTCGTTGGCGACGGAAAGATTCTTGATCCAGATCAGATGGTGGCGTGGTGGGTTTCACTCGTTGATCGCTATCCCATCGTGAGTATTGAGGACGGCATGGCCGAAGATGACTGGAGTGGTTGGTCAACACTTACCGAGGCGCTGGGGTCTCGAATTCAATTAGTTGGCGACGATCTCTTCGTCACAAACTCGCGCCGTCTACAAATCGGAATTGATCAAAACGTCGCCAACAGTATTTTGATTAAGGTCAATCAAATCGGCACGCTTACTGAAACTCTCGACACCATGGACCTTGCAACTCGCTTTGGATACAGCAGTGTGATGAGTCACCGCAGTGGTGAGACCGAGGACACCACGATCGCCGATCTTGCAGTCGCCTCAAATTGTGGCCAAATCAAAACTGGTGCACCGGCGCGCAGTGACAGAGTCGCCAAGTACAACCAACTGCTCCGTATTGAAGAACAACTTGGTGATTCGGCTCGCTATCGCGGACGATCCTCTCTTTCACCATTCCGCTGAGGCGCATCGCTTTTGCCGAACAAGTGTTCGTATTCCAAGGTTTTCCACAGCCCGCACGCCACACTTATGTGGTGAACTTGTTGAGTACATCGCGCCTTCCAAGTCGCCCATTGCAGATTGTGCGTCGGGTCGTTGGTGGCGCAGTCGTTGTGGTGGGCCTGACAACGCTCGTCGCCACACTTTTTGTGCTTCCTTTGCGTGACTATTTTCACCAAAAAGAGGCAATTGCACAGCAGAAAATTCGATTTGAAGCACTCGCCGACGCCAACGAAAAACTGTCGCTTGACATCAATCGACTAAAAACGACTGATGGCGTCATCGCTGCCGCCCGCTCCGAATTGGGTTATGTATTCCCTGGCGAACAACGAATACAACTGCTCCCCATGCCTGCGCTGCCGACAACCCTGCCTCAAGCATGGCCGTACAACCTTGTGGCAGACATTCTGCTCGTACGGGCTTCAACGTCTGGGGCTCCCTGGGCTGGACTCGCGCCGCTCGCACCTTAAAATCCTGCGACCAATTTTGAGATGGCTTCTTCACGCGACGGTTTTGCTCGCTATTGTCATCTAGCGAGATCAAGTGATCTCCAAATATCACCGACATCGGGGGTTTTTTATGGGTGGAAGCATTCTTGGTAACCGTGTTCTTCGCAAAGAGGATCCGAAATTCCTGACCGAAGGGGGCAAGTACGTTGATGACCTACTTGACGAGCCATTATTGGCCAATGCTTTACACGTAACCTATGCCCGTAGCACCGTGGCTCACGGCAAAATAAATTCAATAGATGTTTCCGAGGCAAGTCAAATGGATGGCATCGTGGCAATTTTTACTGGTGCAGATCTTGATCTTCAGCAGGTTCCATCGGCATTCAACCCGATGGCCACCCGCACTCTTCTTGCGACCGACAAGGTTCGTTATGTCGGCGAACCAGTCGTTGCCATTGTTAGTGAAACGCGCAGTCAGGGCGAAGACGCTTTAGACGCGATCATTATTGATTACGACGTATTGCCTGCTCTTATCGACCTTGAAAAGGCAATGGCAAGTGATCTTCATTTGTATGAAGCTTGCGGCAGCAATGTTGTGTTTGACACGATGGTGTTGGGTCTTCCCGATAATACCGGTGAGGCCTATTTTGCTGATTGCGAAGTAGTTGTCAAGGGTCGTTTTATGAATCAGCGAGTTGCGCCGTGCCCGCTCGAAGTTCGGGGTGCCGCGGCTTCTTGGGGTGAAAATGGACGACTTACTCAATGGCTCTCCACGCAACATGCACAGGGTGCTGTGGCACCAATTGCCGCAGCTAACGGAGTCGAAGAGGCACTGATTCACGTCAAAACTCCTGATGTGGGTGGTGGCTTCGGAGCCAAGATTGGTGCATACCCCGAAGAATTGTTGCTGGGTCCAATTGCTAAGCGCGTTGGAAAGCCTGTGCGCTGGCGTGAAACTCGTTCTGAGTCGATGGTGGCTCTTGGGCATGGCCGTGCACAGTTGCAGTATGTAACTATCGGCGGCAATCGTTCGGGCAAAGTCACCCACTATCAGTTGTGGGCAATCCAAGATTCTGGTGCGTGGGTCGACATGGGGACCATCTTGGCTCCTTTCATGACTCGTCCGATGTCGTCTGGCGTTTATGACATTCCAAATATTGAATGCCGTACAACCTCGGTCGTTACGAACACCACTCCGATTGTCGCCTATCGGGGGGCTGGTCGTCCCGAGGCAACGGCTGCAATCGAACGCGCAATGGACATGTTCGCAGCAAAGATTGGGATGGATCCCGCCGAAGTCCGCCGGATAAATCTGATTCCAAAGTTTCTCGAGCCACACACAACTGTTGTTGGACAAACCTACGACGTCGGTGACTACGAGACATCACTAAACAAGGCTCTTGAAGTTTCTGACTACGCCGGTTGGCGCGAAAAACAAAAAGCCGCTCGGGCGAGGGGTGACGTCAAACAACTCGGCATCGGTGTGAGCATTTACGTGGAAATTACCGGAGGCGTCGGTAACGGCGAGGCAGCCAAAGTTGAAATTCTTGACAATGGGCATGCACTTATTTACACGGGTACATCTCCTCACGGTCAGGGTCACGCCACGGCGTGGGCGATGTTGGCAAGTGAGCAAACAGGAATCCCGATGGAAAAAATTGACCTCGTGTGGGGTGACACAGACCTAGTGCCAGTGGGAACCGGAACAATGGGCTCACGCTCGTTGCAACAAGGTGGCAACGCCGTCTTTGCAGTTTCGGCAGAACTTGTAAATAAAGCCAAGGCAGTTGCCGCCAGATTGCTCGAAGCAAATGAAGCAGACATTGTTCTCGATAAAGACTCGGCTGCATTTCATGTTGCTGGTACGCCAGCGTTGACAAAAACTTGGTCTGAATTGGCTCAGGCTGAAAAATCAGTCGGAGGGGCCCTCTCTCACTCTGATGTCATCGGTGTAACTGGTGCGACATTTCCCTTTGGTGCTCACGTTGCCATTGTTGAAGTCGACACGGAGACAGGCAAAGTAACTCACTTGCGTCACTTTGCCTGCGACGACGCGGGACGAGTTCTCAATCCACTGCTCCTCGAAGGACAAATTCATGGTGGTGTTGCTCAAGGAACTGCACAAGCGCTGTTAGAAGAAGTGGTCTACGACACCGACGGAAACCCTACAACTTCCAACTTGATGGACTACGCATTCATTTCGGCGGCTGAACTTCCAAGCATCGATGTCATTCACATGGAAACACCGACTCCCCTCAACCTGCTCGGAGCAAAGGGCATCGGCGAATCAGGCACGATTGGATCCACTCCAGCAGTGCAGTCCGCAGTAATTGATGCCGTCTCCCATTTGGGTGTTGACCACATTGATATGCCGACTACTCCTCAACGAGTGTGGGAAGCGATTGTCGCCGCAAACTAAAGCGGTGCGATAACCATTTATCGTTTAGCAACTGTAAGAATAAAGGTGTGACTCAACCTCCAATTCAGGGCGCCCCGATAGTTGTTCATTCCCTGGTGCGCCATTTTGGCTCCGGCGACAATCTAGTTGCGGCCGTTGACGGCGTAGACCTAGTGGTTGAGCAGGGAGAAATCTTTGGATTCCTTGGGCCAAATGGTGCCGGAAAAAGCACCATCGTTCGCATGTTAACTACATTGCTCAAGCCGACAACAGGTCACGCTCTAGTAGCCGGATATGACATTGTGAAACAGGCCGATCTTGTGCGACGCAGTATTGGAGTTGCCCTTCAAGACTCGGCAATTGATCCACTGATGACGGGCACGGAGTTACTCGAACTTCAAGCAGTGCTATACGGAATCCCTCGCGCCAAAATGCACGCTCGCGCCAGCACTTTACTTGAGCGAGTTGGCCTCACCGCTGCAGCCAACCGACGAGTGATCACATATTCGGGGGGAATGCGCCGACGCCTCGACCTTGCCTTGTCCCTCATTCATGAACCAACCGTGCTGTTCTTAGATGAACCAACAACCGGACTTGACCCGATGAGCCGTCTTGCACTTTGGGAAGAAGTGCGTCGTCTCAACCGTGAAGGAACAACCGTGTTCTTGACCACCCAATATCTCGAGGAAGCCGACCAACTTGCAGATCGGGTAGCCATCATTGATCATGGTCGCATCGTGCGACAAGGAGTGCCCAAAGAACTCAAAGCAAAAGTGGGTGCGCCGACTCTCGTCATCAATGTCTCCGCACCTCAACAAGATCTGGCCAAAAGCGTGCTCGCAAGATTTGGGGAGATGAGGCCGACCGACGAAGGTAGCCTCGCCGTAGGGCTCATTGCCGGAGCAACCGGTGTCGCCGAAGTTGTTCGTGCCCTTGATGAAGCCCAAATTGATCTCCATCATCTTGAGTTGAACGAACCAAGCCTTGACGATGTATTCGCCGAGGCAACAGGACATCGCCTTGAGGGCGCCACTCCGACGGCAGAACAGACGGTCAAATGACGACATCAGTTCTATCTGCGCCTCAGCAACATAAAACACGTGACGGTCTGCGTCAAACTTATGCGCTGTCAAAGCGCTCAACGTTGGAAATCTTTCGCCAGCCGGCACTTATTGCACCCTCTCTGATTTTTCCATTGTTTTTCGCAGCACTCGGTGCAAGCTCATTTGGGCGCACTGTCGGGAAAGTAGATGGCCTCAAAGATGTTTCTTCTTTTCTCGAATTTAGCTTGGCTTCAACGATTGCTCAGGGTGTTCTCTTTGGATCCACAACTGGCGGAACAGCGTTAGCGACAGACATCCAGAACGGCTTCATGGATCGGCTACTCGCGTCTCCGAGTACCCGTGTCGGAATTTTGATCGGTCGTCTTGCAGGTGGATCAGTATTTGGAGCTCTGCAGTCAATCTTTTTTATAATCGCCTTGTATCCATTTGGTGTGCGTATTCAGGGCGGAATTATTGCGGTTTTGATCATGGTGTTAAGTGGGGCTCTGATTGCGATGTCCCTTGGTGGCTTTATGACTGCGATGGCTCTAAAGACTGGTTCTCCAGAGGCGGTACAAGGAGCATTTCCACTTATCTTCATCAGTTTGTTTTTCTCAAGCGCTTTTTTTCCAAGAGAAAGTATGTCCGGGGCATACAAAACAATCGCCGATTACAACCCTCTGTCTTACTTGGTTGAAGGACTACGCGTATTGACACTGCAAGGACTTACGACACAGTCAATGGCCCAAGCACTGCTCATTCCGGTAGCGATCGGTGTCGGTTCATTTGCACTCTCGTTGCGGCAACTCTCCAATCGACTGGCACAACTTTGAACACTCAAACTAAAAAAATACTGCCCCTCGAACCCCCTTCCAACGGCGGAACTCTCTTTGCAAGCTCCAACATGCTCACACTGCGAGCCATGCGTGGCCTCCAACGTGTTCCCGCAACATTTCTTCCCACACTTGCCATGCCAATTTTTCAGGCAGTCGCCTTTGCTGGCACATACTTTGCCATCACGAAGATTCCTAATTTTCCGACTGATCGTTCTATCAACTGGTTTATCTCGCTGTCGGGATGCATGGGCGGTGCTTTTAGTGGTCTTGGATTGGGCTTCGCGGCAATCAGGGATATTGAAAATGGATTTATGGATCGCCTTCGCATGGCTCCAACACCACGCGCTGCTCTTTTGCTTGGACCACTCCTGAGTGCTCTTGCGCGAACCTTCATTGTTCTCTCGACAGTGCTCGTAGTTGGCTACTTCTTTGGCGCACGCCCAACTCAAGGGCTTGCTGGAATCGCCATGTTTTACTTGGCAGGATTTGGCTTGGCCATCGTTGCCACGGGTTGGGGATTAGGAATCGCCTATCGCTTTCGAGACATGCGTGGGGCCGCGCTGATGCAGCTCACCTTGTTTTTGGTCATGTTCACTTCAAGCGCTCAAGCACCTATGTCCATGATGCAGGGCTGGCTGTTGCAAGTTGCCCGCGTGAACCCGATGACCAACATTTTGCGTCTATCTCGTCAGGGCTTCCTGAATCCACCTGTTGGTGGTGTCAGTTGGGAAAATACTTGGGGTGGCCTGCTAGCAATCGCGGTGCTTGGCTCTCTAACAATCTGCTTTGCCTACAGGGGATTGCGTAAACTTGAGCGTTGAATTTTGCTTGCAGTATGGTCCCCTGAGGCTTCACTTTGAACTGAAGCATTATAGAGTTCTATCCTGTAGCAGGAAATGTGAGGGGAAATCATGAACGTAAACATCGTGGTCAATGGCATTAATACAAAGGGAGACATAGAGCCCCGAATGTTATTGGTCAATTACGTACGAGAACATTTAGGTCTCACTGCAACGAACATTGGTTGCGACACTTCAAGTTGTGGTGCATGCACGATTCACCTTGATGGAGAGTCCGTCAAAAGTTGCACAATTCTTGCCGTGCAAGCAGACGGTGGAAACGTCACCACTGTTGAAGGCCTGGCAATAGATGGCGTGATGCACCCGATGCAGGAGTCATTTATGCAAAACCACGGGCTCCAATGCGGGTATTGCACGCCTGGAATGGTGATGGCGGCAATAAGTATTTTGAAAGAAAATCCAAACCCCACCGAACAAGAGGTTCGCGCTGGTTTAGAGGGCAACCTGTGCCGTTGCACCGGGTACCACAACATTGTTCACTCGGTGCTTGCATGCGCCGGAAAAAATTAAACCTAGAACGCTGACGGAGGAACAAAATGTTACCTGCACCATTTGATTATAAACGAGCATCATCTGCGGCTGAGGCAATCAGCCTGATTAGTGAGTACGGAGGAGACGCAAAATTTCTTGCGGGTGGTCACAGTCTGTTGCCGTTGATGAAATTGCGCTTAGCAGCGCCATCAGTTCTTATTGACATCGCCCGCATTACTGACTTGTCTTACATCAAAGATGCAGGGAATCACATTGCCATAGGCGCCCTCACGCGTCACCATGATGTTGAATTCTCGAGTGTTATCAAACAACATGTTCCGCTGTTGGCACATGCAGCCGGCTATGTGGGTAGTCCTCAAGTTCGTCATCGCGGAACCATCGGCGGATCAATCGCTCACGCCGACCCGGCAAGCGACCTACCCGCAACCACGTTGGCGCTAGGGGCGACATATGTAGTTCAGGGTCCAAACGGAACCCGAGAGATTGCTGCTAGTAATTTCTACAAGGGTTTTCTTGAATCTGATTTAGCTGAGGACGAAATGTTGACCGAAATCCGCGTTCCAAAGATGCAAGGAGCGGGGTGGAGTTTTCAAAAATTCAATCGTCGCGCTCAGGACTGGGCCATCGTCGGTGTCGCTGCATGGCGACGCGGCACAGAGTCTGGCGTAGCGCTCGTCAACATGGATAGCACGCCAGTTCTGGCAACAGGCGTGAGTGCGGCGCTGGCATCTGGCAGTTCCATAGTTGAGGCCTCACAACTTGCAGCCGAACAAGCCAATCCATCAGGTGACAACAACGCATCTGCTGAGTACCGTAAGCATTTATCCAAAGTACTCGTGCGTCGCGCCCTTGAGACTGCCTCCGCCTGACACCCCCTTAACCACCCCTGGTTTATCATCGGGAAAAATTTCCTGGGTGACTGTTCGAAAAATTGCACTGGCTAGCTACGTCCTAATTTTTTTATGGAGTGCCAGAGATAACGGAATACCAGTTGATCGATCCGTTGTTATGGTTTGGATATTGGTCGGTTTTGTTTGTGGGTCAATCGGTAAATCTCGCTCCGCACAATGGAGAATGATCGCTGATTGGTCGATTGTCGTGGCGCTCTATTTTGCATATGACTACAGCCGTGGAGTTGCAGATCAATTGGGAATGCCCGTACATTTCACGGGCCCCCGCAATCTGGATCGCATTATATTTTTTGGCTCTGACCCAAGTGTCTGGATGCAGGATCGCCTTTATGAACGAGGAACAGTCCGTTGGTACGACGTTGCGGGATCGTTGATATACATGACTCATTTTATTTTTCCGGTCGCGCCGCTCATTATCCTCTGGCTACGCAATAGACATCAATGGCTGATGTATGTAAGACGCCTGAGTCTCATTATGGGCATCGGTGTGATTTGCTTTGTGTTGTATCCGGCGGCACCTCCTTGGATGGCTGCCAAAAATGGCTACATCGCCCCGATCTCGCGCATTACAGGGCGTGGATGGAATCACATAAACATGAACACTGTCTCAAAAGTATGGGACCGTGGAACCGCGGTGCTCAATGGAGTTGCCGCTATGCCATCACTCCACGCTGCTTTTAGTTTATTTGTCACCATCTGGGTCGTACGACATCAGGTGCGGTGGGTACAAGCACTAAGTCTTTTGTTCCCAATTGCAATGTGTGCCACGCTCACATACTTCGGCGAGCACTGGGTCGTTGATTGTGTTTTTGGATGGTTACTTGTCGTGTTGGCATGGCGACTCTGTGATCGCTGGGAACTGCGCATCGCGGCGCGCGCGTCCAGGGACGAAACTAAATTGCAGTGCGCCAACCAATAAATTGCTACCTGAAGTAAAGCGTTTAAGCCTCAGAGCAAGCCTGCATACGAGCCACCGTCGATATGAAGTTGCACGCCAGTGATGAACTTGGCATGTTCGCTGCACAAGAACGCAGTTACTTCGCCAAAGTCCGCAGGATCCCCCATTACTCCGGCTGGAATGCCCATTGCTGCTCCGTCCGTGTTGGCGCCATACAACTGCGTGATGCGATCTGTCGCATGAATTCCAGGTTGTACAGAATTGACTGTTACACCATCACAGGCAATCTCCCTGGCCAATGTTTTCAAAAATCCAGTCACACCGGCGCGAGCTGTATTCGACAGAATCAAATTCGGCATTGGCTGACGCACGGCTACTGAGGTGATGGCAACAATACGTCCCCATTTGCGTTCCCTCATTGCTGGAACGGCGGCGTGGCACATCGCAACGACTGATAAAAGATTTTTTTCGATCGCCCCGATGTAATCATCTTCTGGTGTCGACAAAAAAGTGCCCCCTGGCGGCCCTCCACCATTGGCGATTAAAATATCAACTGAACCCAACTTTGCAATTGCTTGCTCAACAAATAAACGACCACCTGTGGCGGTTGACACATCACACACAAACCCAATCGCACCATTTCCAATCAAAGCAACAGCGGCGTCAACACGCTCTTTTTCACGCGAACAAATCGCGACCCTCGCACCTGCTCTGGACAGTGCCTGAGCAGTAGCCAGTCCTAGTCCCGCAGACGCTGCAGCAATAGCAGCTGTTTTCCCGACTATTTCGTAGTCCATGCCCCCGACTGTAGCGAATGATGCGCTATTCTTTGGATAGCAAGGCGGTGGTCTAAAAATGGATGAGCAGACCGTAGATGAGCGTCATCTAGACGCTATTGCTGATGCAGTGCCGTATCCATACTGGTACGAAGATGTTGATGAACCTGACTCAAACCCCACTTTGGTGCGCACTGAAAATTGTGACCTTTGTATTATCGGTGGAGGATATACAGGTCTTTGGACCGCAATTATTTCAAAGGAACGTGATCCATCCCAAGACGTAGTGCTGATTGATGCCTTTGAAATCGGATCGGCCGCGAGTGGGCGCAACGGTGGATTTATGGATGCCAGTTTGACGCACGGTATTGCCAATGCACAAGAACGATTTCCAGACGAAATTTCAATTCTTGAGGACCTTGGTCTGAAGAACATGAATGAAATCGAATCAGCCATCAAGCGTTACAACATTGATTGCGATTACGAAAGAACTGGTGCGATTGATGTCGCCTCCACTACCCACCCTGATTCCTATAACGACGAACTTCGTGAGGATTACCGCCAACTTCGCCAACTTGGACAGGATGTTGAATTGCTTGACAAAGATGGGATGTACGAACAGGTTCATTCCCCTCTATACACGGGTGGTCTGTGGCACAAAGACCGCGTTGCTCTCATTGACCCGGCGCGCTTGGTATGGGGTCTCAAGGCAACTGCTGAAAAACTTGGTGTTCGTATTTATGAAGACACAAAGGCATTATCAATAGAGCGGGATGGAGTAGGAGTGCTTGTCACGACACCCCTCGGTAAAGTTCGTGCCGCAAAAGTAGCGCTCGCAACGAACGCGTTTAATCCCCTTTTGCGCCGCCTTCGGCATTACATCGCCCCTGTTTATGACTACTGCATGGTGACAGAACCTCTCAGCCCATCACAACTTGCAAGTGTTGGATGGAAAAATCGCCAAGGACTTTCCGATATTCCGAATCAATTTCATTACTATCGACTCACCGAAGACAATCGAATTCTCTGGGGCGGTTACGACGCCATGTACTTTTTTGGCGGAAAAGTGCGAACAGAACTTGAATCTCGTCCAGAAACCTGGGCCAAGTTGTCACGACATTTCTTTGAAACTTTCCCCCAACTTGAAGATGTTCGTTTCTCGCATGCATGGGGTGGGGCTATTGATACATCCAGTCGCTATTGCGTTTTTTGGGGACGAGCAATGGGAGGTCGCGTCTCATATGCGCTCGGATACACGGGGCTCGGAGTTGCATCATCGCGTTTTGGAGCAGAGGTCATGCTGGATTTGCTCGATGGAAAGCGCACCCGCGCGACGGCAACAAAATTCGTCAAAGAAAAACCACTTCCGTTCCCACCAGAACCATTTCGGTTTATTGGTATTCAAGCAACCCGCTGGTCTTTAGATCGAGAGGACCGCACTGGTTCTCGTAACTTGTGGCTGCGTTCGCTTGATCGCTTTGGGCTGGGCTTTGACTCCTAGTCAACTTGTGCATACTTGGGCAATATCGACCTGGGCGACCTACGCTGTGGGCAATGCTTGCTAGCGAACTAACCACTGCCGATGTCCGAAACGGGTTGGCCAAACATGGTTATCTGACCGATGATGGCTTGGCCACCGCAGTGCTGCTCGCTCTTTCTCTGCAACGGCCGCTCTTGCTTGAAGGCGAAGCAGGGGTTGGAAAAACGGAGTTGGCCAAAACAATCGCTCGTTGGCGTGGAGCCGACCTGATCCGATTGCAGTGCTACGAAGGAATCGATTCCTCACAAGCCGTATACGACTGGGACTACTCGCGCCAGTTGTTGCACTTGCGCGCCGCCGAAGCAAGTGGTGAGGCAAAGTCGACGGGTACAGAGGCCCTTGAGAGCCAGCTTTATAGTGAGCGATTTTTACTCAAGCGTGCGCTATTGCGGGCTATTGACAATACGTCAATAATTCCTCCAGTTTTATTGATTGATGAAATTGATCGTGCAGATGATGAATTTGAGGCGTACCTGCTCGAGATTCTCTCCGACTTCCAAGTAACTGTTCCGGAACTCGGAACATTCACTGCCCTTACGCCACCAATCGTCATCTTGACATCCAACCGAACTCGTGACGTGCATGACGCGCTCAAGCGACGCTGTCTATATCACTGGGTCGAACATCCAACATTTGATCGCGAAGTAAGCATCGTGCAGGCTCGCGTGCCTGATGTTTCTGTAGTTCTTGCACGTCAAGTTGCTGGCGCAGTCGAAAGTTTACGCTCACTCAACATGTATAAACCGCCAGGAGTAGCCGAAACTATCGATTGGGCAACAGCGCTTGGTCGTCTCGGCACGACTCAACTTGATGAATCGATCGTTGAAGCCACACTGGGAACAGTTCTTAAGTACAGAGAAGACCATGATCGGGTGCGTGAACACGGAATAGGTGCAATTGTTCAACATGCTTTTGAGCGTGGCCTACTCCACGGATAAATCCAGTCATGCAACCGACCACAATCGTCGCTGCAGATCGTCTCGCAGTTGGTTTTGCCCGTGTGTTGCGGGGAGTAGGACTATCGTCGCCCCTTGATTCCGTGCTCACTTTTGTTCAGGCCCTTGGAGTTGTCGGCATGAATGATAAAGACTCTGTTTACTGGGCCGCACGCAGCACCTTGGTGCGTCAACCAGAGGACATACCGCTCTTTGATAAAGCCTTCCGCGTCTTTTGGGAACGTCGTGAGTCTCCAGAATTTATTGAGGAAACCGAGTTGCCTTTCACGCTTGGAACTGATGATGACTCTTTAGATGCAAGCAAGGGGCAATCCAACTCCTCTGATGACCCGCTTATTGCGCTCAGATTCTCTGCAATTGAAACTCTTCAAGAAAAAGATTTTGCAACATACTCTGATGACGAAATGGATCTTGCCCAGCAACTCATGTCTCGGCTACGACTAGCAGGTCCACCTCGTCAGTCACTGCGTTGCGTCAAATCAAAAAGGCGTGGAACGCGCCCCGATCTGCGTCGCACGGTTCGTGCTTCTTTTGCCGCCGGTGGTGAACCAGTGCGCCGGCGTTGGCTTGAGCGTGGTCAGCGTTCTCGCCGATTGGTACTGCTCTTGGACGTCAGTGGCTCAATGGAGCCATATGCTCGAGCGCTGGTGCGATTTGTACATGCAGCAGTTGCTGGAAGGCAACGTGTGGAGGCCTTCACACTTGGTACTCGCCTCACGCGCATCACTCGGGAACTCACCTCTCGCGACCCTGATCAAGCTCTCCACCTAGCAAGTAGTCGTGTGCAGGACTGGAGCGGCGGAACTCGCCTAGGTGACACTTTGCGCCAATTCAATGACCGTTGGGGGGTACGGGGCATGGCTCGTGGCGCAATTGTCGTGGTGCTCTCAGACGGCTGGGACCGCGGGGACCCAGATGTTTTGGCAGAACAAATGTCGCGACTACAACGAGTCGCTTTTCGGGTCGTGTGGGTAAATCCCCTCAAAGTCTCGCCGGGATACGCGCCTTTGGCTCGCGGGATGGCCGTGGCATTGCCTTACATTGATGATTTCGTTGAGGGACACTCGGTGGAAGCACTCGAAGAACTCACTAAGGTCATTAGTCGTGCGTGAACTGCTTGCCGATATCGACCGCTGGAAATCTCAAGGCAAAAAAGTTGCCCTGGCGCGAGTTGTTGACCGAGAAGGCTCAGGTCCGCGCGAAACTGGAGCGGCAATGGCGGTCAATCAAGATGGCGAAGTCATCGGTTCCGTCAGTGGTGGTTGTGTTGAAAGCGCAGTTGTTGGTGAAGCACTCGCTATTTTAAGTGGGGAACAAACAGCGCGTGTCGTTACGTTTGGATACTCCGACAACGAAGCATTCGCTGTCGGGCTGACATGTGGTGGCACTATACATCTCTTTATCCAGCCCCTTGAGTGGTAATAAATTAGTATCAATGACCGTCTACACCACTTTGGCCACGCGAATCCGCGCCAACCAACCCGTTGCGCTTGCCACTGTCATTGACGGACCCCACATTGGTGCCACATTATTGATCAGTCCCGAGGGAATTCTCGGTGGCACACTTGGAGATAACGAACTCGACAGAGTTGTTGCGCGCGATGCACTCGGCGAACTAGAGGCTGGACGCACCGGAATAAGACATTACGGTCCCCGAGGCGAGTCAACACCAGAAGATCTCATCGACACACCAACAGTTCGCATCTTCGTTGAAAGTTTTTCTCCTCCACCCCGAATGTGGATCTTTGGCGCAGTTGACTTCACCGCGGCCCTCGCCAAGGTGGCAAAAGTTTTGGGATACCACGTGACGGTGTGTGATGCCCGAGAAGTTTTTGCAACGCGTCGCCGTTTCCCAATGGCTGATGATGTAATAGTCTCGTGGCCAGGCGCCTTGTTTGAAAGAGAAGGTCATGTGTTGGGGCCACGTGATGCAGTCTGTATCCTCACCCACGATCCTAAGTTTGACGTACCAGCGATACAAGGTGCACTGCGCACGACCGCTGGCTATATCGGAGTCATGGGAAGTCGCAAGACACATGCCAAACGTCTTGAACGACTCACCGAAGCTGCAATCACAGATCCGCGGGATCTTGCTCGCTTGCTATCGCCGATTGGTCTTGACCTGGGAGCACGCACCCCAGAAGAGACGGCAATTGCAATTTGTGCTGAAATAATTGCCCAACGGACAGGTCGTCTTGCAACTTCTCTCAGCGCAACCACGGGTTCAATCCACTAATGCGGGGCAATAATTTGGCAAATCCCTGACGGCGCTAACTATCAACTGAGCGCCTGAGGCTATTTTCACGACGCCCCATCGGAGACGACGGGACTGCTTCAAAGGCAATATCTCAATGAACGCGAATAGCAACGACAGATGAAAGTTCTTGCCTACATGGCAGGCTATTAGCCATGCAGTCATCAAGAACTCAACTGACAGCAGTTCTATTGGCCGCCGGAGAGGGCACGAGATTTGCTGGTCCCACGCATAAATTACTCGCCCCGCTCCAAGGACTACCCCTATACGAGCATGCGTTGAGTGCTCTAATTAAATCAGGAATCGCCTCGATCGTCGTGGTGACGGGGGCTGTCAGCCTGCCTGTTCCAGCAGGCATCAACGTTGTTCATAATCCGCTCTGGCGCACTGGACAACGGTCTTCTGTGCTGGCAGCACTGCAGGCCGCCCGTGGTTCTAGTGCCGTGATTTTTGGTCTCGCCGATCAGCCCTTCATCACGAGCGAGTCGTGGCAGGCTGTTGCATCGGCAACTGGTTCGCTTGCGATGGCAACATACAATGGGATTCGGGCTCACCCTGTGCGTTTGGGGTTTGAGTTGTGGGATGAATTTATGACCGCAACAACTGAGCCAGACGAGGGTCTGCGATCTTTCGTTAGACAGCACTCCCAAATCGTTCAGGAAGTAGTCTGTCAAGGCTCCCTTGCTGATATTGATACCTTGGAGGATCTAAAACGATGGAACTGAATCATCAATTCACTGTGCCTGTATCTGTTGACCAAGCATGGAAGATTCTCACGGATGTTGAACGCATCGCTCCTTGTTTGCCTGGTGCAGAACTTCAAGAAATTGAGGGCGAGATCTATCGAGGCATTGTCAAAGTAAAGGTTGGTCCTATTCAGGCACAATTCAAGGGCCAAGCAAGTTTTGTTGACCGAGACGATGCCGCCTACAAGATCATTCTTAAGGGGGAAGGCCGCGATACGGGTGGCAAGGGAAACGCTTCAGCCCTCATAACAGCAGTTCTTACAGCCCAGTCCCCAACAACCACCGAATGCGTCGTCAATACCGACCTAGCGATTTCGGGCAAAGTGGCGCAATTTGGTCGTGGTGCAATGGCTGATATTAGCGACAAAATATTGGCTCAATTTGTTCAAAATCTCAATGCAATAATCGCCGACCAGCCTTCCAATGAAGACACCAAAACGCCAATCCAAAACCAAGATAGCGGACCACGCAAAATTGACGGTCCCATCGCCGCGCCCATCAACTTGTTAGAAACAGCCGGTGGCACCATCGCAAAACGAGCCGTTCCTGTTCTTGTTGTTGTTGCCGCACTTATTGTTTTTTTCGTTATCAAGTAGTTGCCGTCGTGCCTGCTCGCCACGATCCTTCTCTGGCAGACAATGAACTAATTGCGACATTGCTTGGCCGTGTTCCCCAAGGTGATTTTAGTGTCGCAGTTTGGCACGATGATGGCACTCCAGTCGTCTTGCGCAATGCCCCGCTCTTGCATGACAAAACTCCGATGCCAACTTTGTATTGGTTGCTTCGGACACAAGAGGTTGCCGCCGTAAGTCGTCTTGAATCAACCGGAGTAATTGATACTGTCGAAAGTGAAATAGGTCTTGATGCAATCGCGCTGATACACGCACGTTACGAGCAAGAACGCAATGCTGACATACCAATTGACCACGACGGACCTCGACCAAGTGGTGGAGTCGGTGGCACGCGTACTGGAGTGAAGTGTCTACACGCACACTTTGCATATTGGCTCGCTGGCGGTGACGATGCGGTTGGCGCATGGACTGCGCAACGACTCAAAGACCAAGGGATCTCGCTGACAGAGCGAATAAAGCCAGCATGAGCACTGCTGCCATTATTGACGTCGGTACACAGTCAACCAATCTCTTGGTAGCCACTCAACACTCAGAACTTGCTCGCATCGTGACGGCAACTCGGCTAGGCGAAGGACTTAATTTTTCACAATCACTCAGCGATGAGGCCATGTCGCGCACAATCAATGCCATCTCATCTCATGCCGACATTGCTCGTCAACATAATTCTGACACCATCAAGATTGTTGGTACGGCGGCATGTCGCCAAGCAATAAATTGTTCCGACTTCGTTTCTCGGGTTCGCACCCAGACTGGACTTGATCTAATCGTGATCGACGGTCAGCAGGAAGCGACATATTCTTTTGTTGGCTCCCTGGTCGGATTGCCCGCAATTGACGGCACATCGCTGGTCATTGATATTGGAGGTGGCAGCACCGAGTTCACCATTGGGCATCGGATACCCCAACAAACTGCCAGTATCAATCACGGAGCAGTTGTTGTGACCGAAAGGGAGATACTGCATGATCCTCCTCGACCTGAAGAACTAATCAATGCAATCGGCGCCGTGCAAGACGATCTTGAAGAGGTGACACGTTCAATTCCCCAGCTACTAACAGCCGACCGAGTAGTCGGAACTGCAGGCAGTATTGTCACGATTGCAGCCGTCGAACTAGGTCTCGTTGACTTTGATGACGGCCGCCTTCACGGGTTTGAACTCACTCGCGAGGCTGCCGAAGATGTCTTTAGAACCCTTGCCACGGAGCGCCTCTCTGACCGAATTCACAACCCCGGTCTCCCCCCTGCTCGGGCTGACATTATTGTGGCAGGATGCTGCGTATTAGTAGGAATCATGCGTCGTTTACACCTCGACAGCCTCGTCGTGTCTACGCGCAATCTGCTCGACGGAGTCGCTCTCGAAGTACTCAATTCACAATGACCAAAAATATATGACAACAGTACATCCGTCTCGCTCCACTGAAATTGGGCCGCGCCTTTATGGGAGGCGTGTCGTTTTGAGGCCCCAAGTTGCCAGTGACTTTGCCGCATGGAGCGAAGTTCGAGTACGCAATGAAGGCTGGCTCATCAAGTGGGAACCACAGAGACTTGCCTTCCAACTCGATTCAGCACTTGATCGCAATATGTTCGTTGCCCGCTGTGCGGCGCGGGAAAGAGAATGGCAAGCAGGTACGCAGTATTCTTTCGGTATTTTTGTGGATGGCATTTTTTGTGGTGAGATCAATTTGAATAATGTCGTACGTGGCGCACTGCAGACCGCAACAATTGGTTACTGGATTGACCAGTCCTATGCCGGAAACAGCTACATCGCCGAAAGTGTCGTCGTCGCAGCACACTATGCATTTGAGTATCTGCATTTGCATCGTCTTGAGATTTGCATCATCCCACGCAACACAAATAGCCATCGCGTCATGGAAAAGATCGGTATCCGCCCAGAGGGCACTGCATTGCGCTTTCTGGAAATCAATGGAATATGGGAGGACCACGTCCGTTACGGACTCACGGCAGAAGAATGGAATTCGCGTCGCGCCGACCTCGTCACAACTTGGCTAGGAACGCGCTAACTTTTTATAGTGCTTGACTAATCGCCTTCCAAGCAACCGCCCGATTGCGTCGAATTGTTTTTCTACGCTTCCAGTCTTTTGTTTTCCAATGCTTTAGCACATGACGCTTGCTTTTCTCGATTGCCACTTCTGGATTGTGATGGTGCGCTGGTTTCCATTCCGGCCCCGGCTCAGATACATCGAGTGGCTCGACCCCATGTTGCACTGCGCTCACAACAAAATGTAGTTCACTATGAATTCGGTGCCGCTCGTTGTGGGCATGCGCCCGTTGCTCTGCTCGTGGCATTGGAGCCACCTCTTGGCTGCGATGTCGTTGACTCATCGCTACTCCCTTCTAGAGCCCGACAAGCGAGCCCCCTAGAGATCTCCCTGAACCCGACCATACACCCCTCAGATCACTTCCTTGGTGACTGTTCAACGAGCATCAAACAATGCCTTACGGCCAATCGGACCCTAATCGCCAATAGAAAAAGTGTGAGTGCGAGGACTGGGGTCGTATTGCTGAGCAATGAGGACACGACAGGCCCCTGTCTTGATTGCGACAAGGCGTTGAGGTGCCTTGCGGACCTCGCATACACCCGCGCTCTCGGGCAACACCTCCCACACACTACGGGCATCGTTTTGGGTGGGAAACAGCGAGGATGTTTTGATTGCATCTCCCACAGAAAAGGCACGTGTCATCACGGCTAATGATCGGACGGATGTTTTACCAGCACCCAATGCATTGACTGATTGCACCGAAACAGAGTACTTTCCACCATTGCGTAATCCTGAAATGCGTGTCGCTCGTTGCCCTGCTGCGAGTGACACGGTTCTTATCAAATTTCCCGCAGAATTATAGACACGCACAATATTTTTTTGAATCTGACTAGTGCCATTGCAGGGCTTATCCCACGTAACAACTATTGACCCATCATCAGGAGTTGCGTGAACATTTGTAGGTCTGCCTGGGACTTGCGTGGTTGTTACTCGCCTTGTGTTGATTTTCAAAAAGCGATTTGGGGTCTTAGAGTTGAGCCCTTGCACGACATTGCGTGTTGAACGATTTACAATGGCACGAGAAATCTGACTGACGCACAATCGTGGTTGCTGTTGAATAAGTAATGCGGCATATCCTGCAACTAATGGCGCCGCCATCGAGGTTCCACGGTCAAGTTGATACTCGTCGTCCTTGTTTTTCCAACTTGATTCCACCCATTCGGCTCCGTCACCACCTGGAGCAAAAATATCAACACAAGGTCCATAATTGGAATACGTCCCAATGTGGTCAAAAATATCAGTTGCCCCAACGACGATTGACGCAGGCTCACTTGGTGGTGCAATTTTGCATGCATCAAATGGCTTGCCAGATCCGTCTCCGTTTCCGGCGGCGGCGACCACGACAACGCCGTCATCAATTAGTTCACGCACCGCCGCGTTGAGGATAGTTCCATCTTTATCGTCAAGATCTACGCCCAAACTGAGGTTTGCGACGGCAAGTTTTCCTGACTCGTGATGCGCAATAACCCAATTAATCCCCTCTACAACTCCTGCAATATCGCCATTACCTTCACAGTCAAGAACACGAACGCTGATAAGACGTGCAGCTTTTGCCACGCCGACAGTTGAGCCGCCAGCAATACCGGCAACATGTGTTCCGTGGCCGTCACAATCATCGCCCGGCTTTACTTTTCCTTCGTCGACGCCATCCCATGAAATATCAATTCCAGCAATCGCTCGCCCGCCAAATTGTTCGTGACTGAGACGAACACCAGTATCAAAAACGTAGATATCCACCCCCGATCCAGAAAGGGGTCCGACCTCGGTAATTCCGTCTAGGGGCAAACCAACCTGATTTATTCGGTCTACATTCCAACCCAAGGGAGGAGGTACCGCTCCTGCGCCAGTCGACCCAAGACTCAGTGCGATACAAACCATGAAAATCAGCCAGGAGACTTGACAGCCAAGGATTCTCCCCACTATTCTCTCAACTGTAGATACTATTTTTAATGGCATTTTAATGTTATTGTCATCTCACTTGAAATCTTACAGGAGGGTACTTATGAAAATCACGGCAAAACATGTCGCTACTACTTTTGTTATATCTGCGGTCATGACAGGAATCGTTGCTGTCGCACCCGTTAGAGCAGATGGTCTTAGAAAGCAGGCCGCAACTTCTTACACGGTTACGGCTACTCTCAAAAACGCAAAAAATCTCACCATTATGATGATCGGAAAATCTGGTCGACTACTCGCCACCCAAAGCGTTCCAACATCGGGGAAGGTTTCTCTCAAGACACCAAAGATTTCAAGTATCGCAGGTGCCACACTGCATCTCGTCAACGGCAAGGCAAGCGTGAGCAAGGGCGACTATTACGGCCCCGTGCTCGTGGGATGGAAAGGATCGAGTCTCTCGTCTGCAACGCGCGTCTACACGCGTTTGAAGAAATCAACAAAAAATGCTCTTGCGCTTGGAACCATCACTGTTAAAACTGTCACAAAACAGCAAGGCTATGGCGCGGTTGCAAAGACATCATTACTTGCAGACTCCGCGACAAAGACTCAAGTCCGCGCCGTGAAGGGCAAACCCACTGGCGTTGGCAACTACGGAAAATCATCTTCGGCAAAAGTGTCTGCGTACGGAGTTCGGACACAGGCTCCTGGTGATCCGTGTTCACCATCTGGCACATCAACATGTGGTCCAGACGGCAAAGAACTAGGTCCCCCAAGCAATCAGGTTCCAAGCAATCAGCCTCCAAGCAATCAGCCTCCAAGCAATCAGCCTGGTAGCAATCAGCCTCCAAGCAATCAGCCTGGTAGCAATCAGCCTGGCGCTGGAGAGACTGTTGAAGATGACAAGTTGCTGGGCGGAGACGCTGATGACGACGGACTCCCCAATGCCTTTGATGTCAATGATGATGGCGACACAAAAACAGACTCCGCCGACTCAAGTACACCAGCACCAAAAGTAACTGGCGACGAGAGCGGGACTTGTGCGGCAGTCGACTTTAAGATCTTCACCAACTTCAAAGCAACGCAGCCCGGTTTTGCAGGCACCATCAATGCATACGGAACTGGTGCGTTTTTGGCAGACGCAACCACTATTCCAAAAGCCATCGGAAATACAATGAGCATGGTGTTCTCGCCAATCACGAGTGTTTGTGGCTCAAACGTGACAAAGTCTGAACTCAAGGGTATTGGTGTTCCATATGCACCAGCCGAATACGTTTCGCTGGGTGATAAATGTAATACCGGCGATTACCAATGGACAATCGGAGACGGCAAAATGTGCAGCTCGAGAAAATTTTCAGATAGCTACACATTCTCACTTGCTGACTTGCCATCCGGTCAAGACACATTTTCGATGCGTGTCACGACTGCTGATGAAAAGCAGTACGAATTCACGGCGAGTGCTGGATTTGTTTTTGTCACACAACCAATGTTGCTTAGCTACCAAGCAGGCGAGACGAAAGGATCGATTGATTACTCCAAAGGCACAACAGGTCCTGACGGAATAGCAGTCAACGCGCCCGCTATATCGCTGAAGCAAACCGACAAACTTAAATTGTCTTTCTACCGACCACAACGTCTCGCTATCGACGGTGAGTCTGGCTTTGGAGAAAAAGAACCCGCGTTCTACGACCTCGGCGGATTCACCTACCTACCCCAGCTTCCCAATATTGCAAACATTGGTCAATGCGACTCACTTAAGGCGATTGACGAGGTGATGACCGTAGACACTCGAAGTGACACCGCTGTCAAGCCAACAATGGAACTGGAATGGGATTTCTACACCAAGTGTTTCGTGCCCAAGTCCGCCACGTGGGTCACTGGAGACTGGCAGGGTGGTGTTGACATCACCGTTTCTCCTCCTGGTCCAGGCGGAAACTCTGGACAGAAATTATTCGTTAAAGGAACCTGACAACTATTTCTTTGAGATTTTTGCTTGCAACGCAGCGATGCGTTCGGCAAACCAAGGCTGACGTGTACTCCACACTTGTGGGTCAAGTTCTCGCGCAACGGCATTGGGATGTGTCCGCACATCTGCCATGTCCTGGATAGTTTTCTTCACGCTCTCCAGTAAATCCCGTGGGGCTTGGGCTGCTTTTGTTGCCATGCGTTGTGCTTCGGCGAGCAACTCATCATCTAGCACACATTTCCAAACCAGACCCGCGCGCTCTGCTTGCGCTCCGTCAAGAATTTCACCAAACACCACTGTTGCAAAAGTTGTTTGGGGTCCAGCGAGTCGTCGAAGCATCCACGTATGGCCGCCGCCGGGATGAATTCCGATTTGTAAAAAACGTGTATCAAATTTGGCACGTTGAGCAGCGATACGAAGGTCGCAACACAGCGCCATGTTCATGCCAGCACCGACCGCTGCCCCATTGACAGCTGCAATTGTTGGCAGTGGACTACGGGCGATACGCAAGAACCCTTCATAAATACGGCCCAAACTTGTTCCGTCGGCTTCAGCAAGATTTCCCAAATCTGCTCCCGCACAGAATGCCGAACCTGCTCCGGTCACCACAATTGCGCCAATGCTGCGGTCAGCCTCAATGCGATCCATAGCCGACACAATGTCGTCCACCATCGGGGCTGTCAACGTATTGCGGGCTTCTGGATTATTTAACGTAAGTGTGGCCACCCCTTGGGCAACTGAAACAAGGACAAGACTCATTGCTTGATTCTGACACAACAGGCGCTCTCGCCTACCGTTGCATCATGACAACACAACCACCTAGCGACGTCGTGCTCTTTGAAGTCAGCCAACGAATCGCCACAATCACTATCAACAGACCAGCCGCCAGAAACGCACTCAGCAGTGAGGTCTTGCGACTACTCCCCTTCTTCATGAAACAAGCCGATGCCGATGATGCTGTCGATGTGATTGTGCTCACCGGAGCCGACCCAGCCTTTTGTGCAGGACTTGATCTCAAAGAACTTGGTGATACTGGTGCAAACCTGGGGGGAACGGGCGCGGATGGCACGCCAAATGTTGACGGGGTGCGCGGGCCTTTTCCGTTTATCACCAAGCCACTGATCGCAGCGGTGAACGGCGTGGCTGTCACTGGCGGTTTTGAACTGGCTTTGAATGCAGACTTTATTATCGCTTCAGAACATGCCAAGTTTGGTGACACGCATGCTCGAGTAGGCGTGATGCCCGGATGGGGGCTCACGGTTTTGCTGCCCCAAGCCATCGGGGTTCGCCGTGCCCGTGAAATGAGTTTTACCGGAAACTTCATGGATGCTCAAGAAGCTCTCTCGTTGGGACTTGTCAATCATGTTGTCTCGCACTCAGAACTGATGCCCTTTACCCGCAAAATTGCCACCGATATTATCGGCAACGAACAAGATGGTGTGCGACAAATTCGTCGCACTTACGCTTCTAATAATGCCGAGGTTGAAAAATGGAAAAACGAAGCAACCGATGCCCAATCTTGGCGCCGAGCAACTTTTGATCCCGAAACCGTTGCCAAGCGCCGTGCCCACATAATGGAACGGGGGCGCACTCAGTAAGCACCTGCTATAGCTCTAGCGTTTGCGCTCCGCTTGGGCGTGTACTTCGATTCCTCCGCGAGGTCGCTGAGTCAATTGCACTGTGACTGACCCCGCTTTGGCGGTATTCATTATTTCGTTAGCGATTTCTGCAGCGAGGGCTTCGGCAAAGACTGCCCGATCGCGAAACCCCCACAAATATAATTTTAAAGATTTTGATTCAACACACCATTGGTCAGGGGTGTACTCAATCACGAGATGGGAAACATCTGGTTGGGACGTCACGGGGCAAATTGACGATAACTCATCAGTGGTAAAGCGAACCAAGGTCACATCCCTTGGTGCGGGGAAAACCTCTACGTGGTCAATTGGGTGACGAACAGTTGCGCCAAGGACAGTCAGTTCCATGCCCTTAAGCGTAGAGGCGACTATTGCAATTCTGCCGGAATCAGACCCCGAAGTGACACCATCGGGCGAGGCCCAACATGGGAGATGACTTCTGCCGCAGCAATCGCTCCAAGGCGTCCACAAGCCTCAAGCCCATAACCACTGGTGTACCCATACAGAAATCCAGCCGCAAACAAATCACCTGCTCCGGTGGTGTCTATAACCTCTGCCACGGGCGAAGCATCAACTCGGTATTCTTGTGTTCTGGTGACAATGACGGCGCCTTTTTCAGAACGCGTGATCACTGCAATCTGACACTCATTACGCAACTGATTGAGAGCGTCTTCAAAGGCGTTAACTTGATAGAGCGAAAGAAGTTCCACCTCATTGGCAAACAGTAGGTCGATTTCGTCTTTCACTAATGAGCGAAAGTCCTCCCGATGTCGATCAACACAAAATGCATCGCTCAAGGTCAAAGACACCAGTCGACCGTGCTCGTGCGCCATGCCTGCTGCCCGACGAAATGCCTTTTTGGCTTCGTCACGATCAAACAAATATCCCTCTAGATATAAAATTGCTCCGTCGCTGATAATGGCTTCATCAAGATCATTCAATGTCAGTTGTGTCGAGATTCCCAAGAACGTATTCATCGTGCGCTGGGCATCTGGCGTGACAGCGATTATGCATCTTCCCGTTGGGAGCGACCCTTGGGCATCGCCACTATGAAACTGTACGCCGATTTCTTCCATATCGCGAGCAAAAATATCACCAACAGCGTCTTTAGCTACTTTTCCAACGAAAGCAACATTGCCACCAAAGCTGGCGATTCCAGCAACGGTGTTGGCTGCAGAGCCACCACTTGTTTCGGTGGCAGGACCGATTGCTTCATACAGCGCAATTGCCTGATCGGTATCAATGAGCGCCATTGCCCCTTTGAATAAATTGTGATCAATCAAAAATGCATCATCAACTCGGGCAATGACATCAACAAGCGCATTTCCAATTCCAACGACATGATGTTTGACACGTTCGGAATTTTTTAAACCCTGTATTGCTGGGATCGAAAGAAAGTTTGTAGGCACGGCTAAGTACCGTAGCAAGCAGGCTGGAGTTCCCACCGTCTCTCGGGCTAATCTGCGCCCATGTCTTTGCTTCCGGCTAGCGCGACACGGGATGCAAGACTTCTTCTTGCCACTCGCGGAATACGCGCATTTGTCGATGGAACGGTATATGTCATCTTGCCTGCATTTTTATTACAGCTCGGTTTCAGCGGGGTCCAAATTGGATCCATCATCGCCTCGTCACTACTAGGTTCTGGCGCCCTTACGTTGGCCACGGGCTATAGGGCACACCACTTTACGCCCTCCCAACTCTTGTTTGCCTCAACGTTTGTCATGATCACGACTGGAATCTGTTTTGGCCTTAGTTCGCCATTTCTCTTGCTCGTCATTATTGCCGCAATCGGCACCATGAATCCGAGCGCTGGCGACGTCAGTCCGTTTCTTCCCCTTGAACAATCCCTTCTTTCTCTATCAATCACAAATTCAGATCGCACCGCAATGTTTGCCACATACAACATGGTCGGCTCACTTGTGGGCGCTGTCGGCGCGCTGTGCGCTGGCATCCCAATCTGGATTGCAGAACGGACTGGCCATAGTGCCCAATTTGGTCATCGGACAAGTTTCATCATGTATGGAGTCTCAGGGTTTGCTCTGCTGATTTTATATTCGCGGCTTTCAACTGCGTCTCGTCATGTCGTCACCAAGACTGATCGCACACTGAGCCCAAGTTCACAACGAATCGTGTTTAAACTTGCAGCCCTTTTTAGCCTGGACTCCCTGGGTGGCGGATTCGCCACCCAGGCGATCTTTGCATTGTGGGTATACAAGCGGTTTGATCTCTCAAGTTCGACTCTTGGGGTCATCTTTTTTGCAACAGGTGTTTTGTCGGCCATCTCATCGCTCCTCGCTGTTCGCATTTCTCGAAGAATTGGTCTTGTCCGCACGATGGTTTTTACGCACATCCCCGCCAGCGTCTTATTGATTGGTGTCGCTTTTATGCCCACTGTCTGGTGGGCAATGGCGTTATTTATTTTGCGGGGTCTTCTTTCGCAAATGGATGTACCTGTTCGAACCAGCTATGTCATGGCCGTCGTCCAGCCATCTGAGCGTGCGGCGGCAGCGAGCATCACAAACGTGCCGCGTAGTTTGGCGTCTGCACTTCCACCTATTGCCGCAGGGTGGATGCTCGATGAGTCGCATTTTGCCTGGCCGTTTTTGATTTGTGCCGCATTTAAAATTATTTATGATCTGCTGCTGCTATGGCAGTTCAGAAATGTTCGCCCACCCGAAGAACAGTAGTCAGCGAGAGATGGCCTTCAGCACGCCTTTGGTGACCAACTGTGCCAGTTCACGCTTCAAGAATTTGCCGGCGGCGTTGCGGGGCAATGCTTCGTTCATGATCACTACGTGTGCCGGAACTTTGTAAGAGGCAATCTTGCCATCTAGCAATTTCCAAACATCTGTCGCCCCAAAAACAGCACCAACGTTTGGCCAGATCGCCACTGCGACCTCTTCACCAAGTCGCTCATGCGGCACGCCGAAGACGGCGACTTCATGTACACCTGGATGTTCGTAAATCGCACTTTCAATTTCGGCACAGAAAATATTCTCACCGCCTCGCAGGATCATGTCCTTGATTCGGTCCTCCACAAAAACAAAACCTTCAGCATCAATGCGCCCCGCATCCCCGGATCGCAACCAACCATCAACGATTGTTTCTGCGGTGGCATCTGGCCTGTTCCAGTAACCACGAATCAGCATCGGCCCGAAGAACCAAATCTCGCCGCGCTCCCCTACCGGCAATGCTCGACCTGCTTCGTCTCGCACTTCTACTTTCATTGGCGGTACCCAACGACCTGTACTTGTGGGGCGATCAATGTAGTCCTGACCACGGTTTCCTGGACCAAAGGCGTTCGTCTCTGTCATGCCATACCCCAATTGAGGGCTTCCACTTTTCACACTGTTTGACACTTTTGCCACAAGGGATGCTGGAGCAGGCGCACCACCACCGCCCACTGCGCGCAAAGACGATGTATCAAACTCTCCAAATCGTGGATGGTTTACCAAATCCCAACTTTGAGTCGGAACACCGATAAACGCAGTGATCTGTTCGTCCTGAATAATCTGTAGCGCTTTTTCAGGATCCCACTTGTACATGATTACAAGCTTCAATCCAGCCACAAAACACCCCAACATCACCGCCACGCAACCCGTGACATGAAACAGCGGCACAATCAAAATAAATGACATTGGAAGATCATCTTTGGGGGCATCGTCAACACGCAGAGCATCAACAGCGCCGCGAGCCGAAAAGGCCAACAGCGCGCTTATTAGGGCGCGGTGCGTTGACACGGCGCCTTTGGGATGGCCTGTCGTGCCCGATGTATACAAAATCGTCGCATCATCATCAAGGTCAATATCTGCTCCGGGATGGGCAACGCCAATCGTCAGAACATCGTCCCATTCATCAACATCAGGTCCAACTTCGCGCTCTGCACGAATCAAAAGCATTCGAACACCTCGGGTACTGCAACTCTTGTGCGCCAGGTCAAGGCGCTGTTGATCGGCGATCAGCACGACCGCGCCACAGTCGCCTAGGGCAAAATCAATCTCTTCTTCTGTCCACCATGAATTCATTGACACAGAAATCGCTCCGACAGAAATGATGGCGGCAAACGACACAATCCACTCGGGATAATTGCGCATCGATACAGCGACTCGGTCACCCTTTTTCACCCCATATGTATGAACGAGTGCAAAAGAAAGTGCATCAACTTGTTGCATGACCTGGGCAAAAGTCCATGTTTGACCCTCATAAACAATAAAAGTCTTGTCGCCATATCCTCTGGCGGCATCAAAAAGTTGCCCCAAATGTTGGGGTGTATTTTTGAACACTTCCATCTCAATGCCTCGCACAATGGCTGTGGTCAGCTCGAGCCGCGTTCCTGGTTCGTAAACAACGTTGATGGCTTGCTCAAATGTTAATGCCATTGCAGGTGCTCCTTATAGTGTGCCGAGTGGAGCTGAGGGGAATTGAACCCCTGACCTCTACATTGCGAACGTAGCGCTCTGCCAACTGAGCTACAGCCCCGAAACAACCTTCGTCAGGCTAGTCGTGGCAACTCTTGTCCCACCAGCCCACGATAAAAACTATGGGTTATTAAAAAGAGCGGAAGGGTTGCACTGCAACACCGATTCTTGGGCCGGTTATGCGGCGCGACGTCGTCGTGAGTTTTGATACTGACGCACGGTTGCTGCCGAACGAATCTGAACCAGCAGATAGCAATAGCCAACAAGGGACACGACGGCTACGGCAAAAAACCAAATCATCGCGGCTGAACCAGTGGTAAAGGCCAAGAACAAAGACACACCATTGGCGCCAATAAGTGCAAAGAGCACATTTGTGCGGCGGCGGCGAACGATTGCCGCAGTTGACATGTAAGCCATTTCAGGAGAATTGGGTGAATTCGTAGCCTCAGGTCGGGCACGCATGATGGGTCGTAAGTGGGCTGGGGTCGGGGCCAGAGGTCGGCTCATCGCTCGTAGTGGTTCTTGCCCCCGAAGTGGACTCTGCGTACGTTGCAATGTGTACAACTGGCGACGAAAATCCGACACCGAAGAAACGGGACGGGAGTCAATGCGTGAACGAAACAGCGGAGGCAAGAGAACAGCCATCCAGGCAGCGCCGACAATCAAAAGGATCAACTGGCTCATAAGACCCCATTACCCTACAATGGAAAATCCCCAATGGCGATGATTTGGCCTTTTGGGGGATACTTTTACACAGCCTGTGGACAGCGCAAACCTTGTTGAGGTATGGGTTTCATCAAGCAACTGAGGATTTTAAGAAATGTTGCCCACACGCTGATATCGACCTGAGCGGCCACCAGTTTTTTCCCACAATGCCAGATTCTCAATGGTCATTGCCCGATCAGCACTCTTGCACATGTCATAAACCGTCAGGGCTGCCGTGGCACAGGCATGGAGTGCTTCCATCTCTACACCTGTTCGGTCGACTGCTTCGACACACACCTCAATGCCAATAAAATCTTCTCCCATTTCAAAATCCACCGACACCGAACTAATCATCAAGGGATGACAAAGCGGGATCATGTCGCTAGTGCGCTTGGCAGCTTGAATTCCGGCCACCCTTGCCACAGCCAACACATCACCTTTTTTCATTTCACGATTAGCGACTGCTTGAACGGTGGCAGCGGTCATGGTTACCGTGCAACGTGCGACGGCACGTCGATGAGTCGGCTCTTTCGGAGTGACATCCACCATGTGGGCGTGACCGTTTTGGTCAAGATGGTTGAAGGTGCTGTCGGTCATGACTCAATCGTACTTGTCAATAGTGGCCGACGCCACGGGAAATTTGGCGCTCGCCGAGAAGCAAAAGCCTCAAGACCTTGTGCCAATTCACCAGATGCGTTGACCTCTGCTTCCCAGACTGCTTGCGTTGATTCCAGGACTAGACCGTGAGCCATGATCTCGGCAACCATTTGTTTTGTCGCTACTTGGGTAAGTTGAGATTGCTCCATTATTTGAGCCAGTAGTTTCTCAAGTCGGGCATCAAGTGCATTGGACTCATGCACTTCATCCACCAGTCCAATGCGCTCAGCCGCAATGGACTCAATTAATTCAGCAGTAAACATCAAGCGTTTGGCATTTGATGGTCCGATTATGTGCACCAATCGCGTCAGGGCATTTGTCGGGTACACGATGCCCAACTTCGCTGGGGTGATTCCAAATTGAGATGTTGTGTCACAGATGCGAACATCACATGCCGTTGCAATACTGACACCCCCACCGACACAGTTCCCCCGAATAAAGGCAATCGTGGGCACAGGAAAATTTGCCAACGCTTCTTCTGCCCGCCAGTTTGCTTGGCCATAAGCGCCACCGATGCCACCTGCTAGCCCTGAAATATCGGCGCCCGCACAGAAATGCTCACCTGCGCCACGCACTACTAAAACACGAACATCAACGCACTCAGCAAGCTTTACAAGTTCATCTCCGAGTTCTTGCCACATCTCAAATGTGATGGCGTTGCGTTTTTCAGGTCTGTTCAAGACAAGCGTCGCAACACCAGCATGAGCCCGTATTTCTATCCCGCTAGACATCGTTAGCCGCCGATTTGACTCATGCTGCGATTGGGGCGAATGAAATTCACTTGCCCGATCTGGTGACCTGCCCACTTTGTTCCAACAGCATGGCGGATCAGATCGGCAATTTCTTCATCGGTCCCGCCGTTGCGCAGGACGGCACGCACATCGAACTCTGTCGTTGAAAAAAGACACGTTCGAAACTGTCCGTCGGCAGTGATGCGCACTCGGTCGCAGTCGGCACAAAATGGCTTCGTCACCGAAGGAATGACACCCACCACTCCCTTGCCATCAAGATAGCGCCACCTGTCTGCAGGCGCAGCGCCACGCGCCGACATCTGCTCGAGGGGATACACCGCACTTATTGCGGCCACAATCTCGTCTTGACTTACAACTTTTTTCATACCCCACTCTTTGGTTGCGTCAAGCGGCATGAACTCAATGAATCGCACCTCTACCCCCGTGTCGCGACCAAAAGTGGCAAGCCCCACGATTTCGTCGTCGTTGGTTCCGCGTTCAATAACCGCGTTGAGTTTGATTGGAGAAAATCCGGCCTCTTGGGCAACCTTGATTCCGTCAAGCACATTTTCTAATTCGTCTCGTCTCGTCATTTGCTCAAATCTTTGGCGATGCAATGAATCAAGACTGACATTGATGCGGCTCAAGCCGGCTGCCTTAAGTTCGTAGGCAATGTGGCGCAAGGTTGACGCATTTGTAGTCAACGCAATGTCTGGTTGCTGGCCGGCAAACTCAGATGATGATGTTGACGGAACTCGCAATTTGGCCAACTTCTCAATCAGGACCGAGAGATGTGCCCGAACCGTTGGTTCTCCACCCGTGAGACGCAAACTCTCGATCTCAAAATGCTCAACACAAATTCGAGCGACTCTTTCAAGTTCTTCGAAACTCAAGATCTCACTGCGGTCCAGCCACACCATTCCTTCGGCCGGCATGCAATAGGTGCACCGAAAATTACAGCGATCAGTAACCGAAATGCGCAAGTCGCGTACGGTTCGCCCAAAAGAGTCAATCAGTTCCACATTGCCAGCCTAGGCACTGCCATTGAAGTTAGAACTCATGACGCCATCACTGGTCCGATTAACAATGCCCATGCCTGTTCATTGGCTGTCAAACCGTCGCCGTCTACTACTTCAAGCAAGGCATTCGCACTTGCCGACGCCGCCAATTGGTGGCTGCCCTGTGCCCCATTGCGACGCACATGCACTCGACCATCGTTGCCCCAATAGGCAAAAACCCGATCAAAGTGAACTTTGCCGTCGCGCTTGCGCTGGAATGTCTCGTCCACCACCACGAGCACCCTTTGGCGATATGCCCCTGCTCCGTGCCCACTCATTGTGCGCAATGCGGGGCGTGCCAACAACTCAAAACTAACCATTGAAGACACTGGATTACCTGGCAAACCAAAGACTGGAACCGTTCGCTCACCCGCCACCAACAAACCAAACGCGAACGGTTTGGCTGGTTTCATGGCAATTTGCATCCACTTCATGTCTGCAATGCGCGATAGCACGATTTTGACCACGTCATAGTCGCCCATGCTGACACCACCACTCGTGACCAACGCATCAACTCGCGTTGCAGCCTGGAGCAATGTGGCCTCCAGTAGCGCTTCGTCATCTTTGATGATTCCCAGATCAATGGCAGTTGCTCCTGCTTCTTGCACCATGCGCACAAGCATCGTGCGATTACTCTCGCGGATCTGACCCATCTGCAGTGCTGATCCATTATCAACAAGCTCGTCTCCGGTTGACAACACGCCGACCACGGCACGCCGGTAAACCTTCACGGTTCGAGCGTTGATGCTTGACAGGACGCCCACTGCCACCGCATTCATTTCGGTGCCCGCCCGAAAAACAACATCTCCCGTTGCGACATCAGAACCCGCTGCGCGAATCGCAGCACCACTCTTTACAGATCTTGTTATGCGCACATGAGATGCACCAACACGCATCGTGTCTTCGACCATCACAATCGCATCAGCTCCGTCTGGAATAGGAGCACCGGTCATGATTCGAATCGCCTCACCTGCACTTATTGCAATTGTGGGTGCAGCACCAGCCGCGAGTTCTCCAACAACGCGCAATTCACAAGGAACCACCCCAACATCTTGGGCCCGCACCGCATAGCCATCAACGGCAGTATTTGCAAACGGGGGAACATTCTCGGTCGCAACGACATCAGCCGCCAGCACACAACCGTATGCATCAGAAAACGAACACTCAACAACAGGCAATGCCGACATCTGTTGCCACACCGAATTAGTGGCGTCATCAAGTGAAATCATGATGAGGACGGTATCGCCATACAGAGCATGACAACATTGTTAGACCATGAAAAGTGACAGGCTGTGAAGATGGCAAATTATCGCGCCCTTCCCGCTAGCGGCCACAGCGCCACTTGGAGAACCTGGGATAACCAAGGTGCAAGCACTGTCAACCTGCGTTGGGAGAACGAGGCCTGGACCGCAGAAACCTCGCTTGAACAAGATAATGCGGTCTTGGTATTGCGGTTGTCTGCTTTGTGGGTGGTGCAACAGGTGCTGTTGTTTCGGGACCTAGAAGAGCCAGATCTTTGGCTCGGCACCGACACCCATGGGAGATGGGGTGAAATCAACGGCGCTCACCGCACTGACCTTGATGGTTGCACCGATATCGATATTGCTGGTTCTCCATTTACCAACAGCATCATTATTCATCGCACGCCTTTGCATACCGGCCACGCAATTGATCTGCGCGTCATCACCATTGATGTTGAAACTCTGGGTGTCGTAACCAAACCACACCGTTACACGCGCACAGGACAAAATACATGGAACTATTTGTCCCTGCTACAAAACACAAGTGTCGACGTGACAGTTGACGAGTTCGGATTTGTAATTGACGAACCAAACGCCTACCGACGAATTGTTCAAAACTCCTAGTTAAGACAATCGCTCCCGCAACCAGACCTCTAGTGCGGGACCAAGATCACCACGTTGTAGCGCAATGTCGATGACGGCGGTCAACCACCCTTGGGGAGTTCCCGTGTCATAACGGGCGCTCTTGTTCATGATTCCGGTTAATGGCGACAACATGGCCTGTTCACGCAGTGCGTCAGTAAGTTGCAATTCCCCATTGGCACTCGGAACGAGGGCGTCAAGGTGTTTAAAGACATCAGCGGTCAAAACATAACGACCAATTATGATCAAATTACTCGGTGCATCTTGCTCACTTGGTTTTTCAACAACATCAATGATGCCAAATGGTCCAGGTCCAGAATCTCCCTCGCGCGGTGTGATCACTCCATAAGCACTTACTTGATCGCGTGGCACTCGCATCAGACCGACGGCGCCCACACCAGAAGTGTGAACGGACTCTGAGAGTTGTGTGATCAAGCGAGCATCACCCATGATTTCATCGGGCAACAACACCGCAAATGGTTCGTCTCCAACGACACCTCTGGCGCACGCCACCGCATGTCCGAGTCCGCGCGGTTCATCTTGATAAACAACGGTCACCTGCACATCTGTTCCGATTCGTGCCAAACGATCGGCAAGATCTGCTCGCCCACTCGCGCGCACTCGTTGCACAACGGTGGCGTCTGGGCGCACATATGCCTCGATACCTGGCTTGACCCGACTCGACACCAGCACGATGTGCTCAATGCCTCCGGCAATGGCCTCGTCCATCACAAGTTGCAGGGCGGGCACGTCAATGATGGGCAACAGTTCCTTGGGTACAGCCTTGGTGACGGGCAAGAACCGCGTTCCCATCCCCGCTGCTGGAATCACCGCCAAACGAGCTTTCACAATCTTGAACCCTACTCGGATACGATTTAACTCCTCACCCCCCAACTTCCACGGAGACCCCTGTTGCCTACCTATGTCTATAAATTCATCGACTCAGATGAGACCATCGAGGTGTATCAGGCTTTTAGTGACGACCCCCTGACTCAGGCTCCACATCCCAGCGACGGTTCGCTACGTCCTGTTAAGAAAGTTTTCACTCCTGTGGGCATCACATTCAAAGGTGGGGGCTTCTACAAGACCGACAGTTCAAAAAGCACCACAGCCACAACACCTCCAGGAAATACAGCAACTGCAGAGCCAACAAAATCTGAGACGGCCAAGTCAGAAACAAGCACGGCGACAACAGTTGCGCCGAGTGCACCAACACCCAGCCCTACAAGTGCACCAAAAACAAGTCCAACTTCTGATTAATTAGAACCACTCGGCGGATTACATGCACACATTGCATGCATGCCCAAGTTGCCCCGCATTCAGGTCAGCAGAATTATTGATGCAATCATCTTGGCGGCTGAATCCAATCGTCGTTGGCAATTAGTTGCCGCTGGTTTGTTGTCGACCCTGTGTGTGCTCGTCATCTTTGAGGCCACCAGTGACTCTCGTGCCGAACGCGCAAGATGGGGCTCAGTATCGCCTGCGCTTGTCGCCACGACCGACATTATCCCTGGCACTGTTCTCACGAAAGCAAACACTGCGCGTCTTCAGGCTCCCCAGCATCTTGTTCCCCGAACGGCACTCGATGCATTGCGTCTTGGCATGACAGCGTCTCGTCAAATTTTGACATCATCTATTATCACTGCCATTGACATAACAAGTGGTGATGAAATCACCTTGCCAGATGGCTGGCGAATTGTGGCATTTCCATCTGATCTCATTATCCCTGAACTTGAAAAAGGCAACTTTGTTGATGTGGTGACCGCTGGAGCGGTGATTGTTGCCGACGCGATTGTGACGACACCGGTAACCAAAGAACGAGGAGTCGAGATCGCGGTGCCAGCAGATATCGCCGCCACCGTTGCTGCGGCAATAAATAATGGCGATACGTCACTCGTGGCGTCTAGTTGATGCGCTTTTCAACGCCATGTGGTGGCTGAAATCAAAAGCACGGCTACACCTGCCGCAATGCGATATATCACAAACGGTTTGAAGCTACGCGTAGTCACGATTTTCATCAACGTAGCAATTGCCAACCAACCAGAGATTGCTGCGGCAACCACCCCCACAATCATTGGGGTGACGAATCCGCTAGGCACGCCATCACGAACTAATTTGGCAAGTTTAAAGACGACCGCTCCACCAATCACGGGCACACTCATCAAAAATGAAACCCGTGCTGCTGCGGGTCGCGTGAATCCAGCCGACCGCGCTGCCGTGATGGTGATACCCGAGCGCGATGTACCTGGATTAAGTGCCAAAGCCTGAGCAATACCCACGCGCCACGCATCCTGCGTGGTGAACGAATCCTCTTGACGTGACCCAGTCAAGTTATCTGCCCAAGCCAAGAGCACCCCGAACACGATCAACGACAATCCGATGAGCCACGGTTTGCCAAGCGTGTCGTCAATCCATGTATCCAGTAGAGCACCGACTAATGCTGCTGGAATCGTTGCCAAAATGAACAGCCATGCTGTTCGACCGTGTGTAGTCGAGTCTTGACGACGGCGCGTCGCATATTGCCAACCATCGCGAACATAAGAAGACAAATCACGCCAAAAAAATCCGATTACGGCAATCAGCGTTCCCAAATGCAACGCCACGTCAAAGGCTTTTTTTACGGCGATGTCGGCAAAATCATTCCAGCCAAACAACCATGGAACCAACACCAGGTGACCACTTGAAGAGATCGGCAAAAACTCTGATAGCCCCTGCACAATTCCCAACACAATGGCATGCAGAAGCGACAACTGATTAGACCCCGCTCATCGTGATCTCGTTGATCACTAGACTTACCCCGACAGCACTCATTGGAAGCCATTCTATATCTGCACCGACTGCGGCAATGTCAAGCAACATACGTTGCAATGTTGAAGCAATAGTGAATTCACGCACCGGTTCGGCGGTGACACCATTTCTTATCATCAACCCGGATGCGCCTGTCGAGAAATCACCAGAAATCGCGTTCACACCGCTGTGAATTCCTTGAACACTCTGAATTAACACGCCATCATCAATGTCGGCGATTAGTTCCTGTTGTGATTTTGTGCCAAGCCCGACCTGCAAAGCCAAACATCCAACACCCGGTGTGCCGCTGCCCCGAATCGCATTACCGGTGCTTGACGTTTGGGCACGACGCGCGCTGTAGGACGAATGGATAAACATCTGCAGAACCCCGTCACGCATCAAAACATTGCGCCTCGCGGCCAACCCTTCTCCATCAATGTCAGTTGCACTGTAGGCCCGGGAATCAGTTGGATCGTCAATCAAAGTAAACACAGGTGACGCCACTGCCTCACCTAATCTGTTGGCGAAAATACTTCTACCTTTTGAGACAGCTTCTCCGTTCAATGTAGAGCCGATGATGCTCAAAAAACTTGCAGTCACGAAAGGGTCTAACACCACGGTCGTGCGCTTGGTGGCAGGTTTGACTGCGCCCAACAAACGAGTCGCACGATCAACCCCGTCGCGCGCTGCTTTATTTAGGTCGAACTCATCGGGATATTTGCCCACTGCAAAACCCCAACCTGTTTGAGTTTCACCATTGTCATCGGCAAGAGTGCTAACCGAGGTGTAGCAGCCATTCTCGCGACCACTCACCCGAATTCCTTTGGTGGTGGCAAAGGCTGACTCCACCGAGCCATCGCTGTAGTCAGCAGAATCAATGCGCACCCGAGAATCAATACCCAAAGTCAAACGTTCAAGTTCTTTGGTGAGCTCAATCTTGCGCGCCGTCGGATACGACTCAAGTTTTTCATTCCACAACTCTTGTTCGACAACCGCAACCCCATCTGGATCGGCTAGGCCTGCCCACTCATCAACTGAACCAAGTTCGGCATTTTCGCGAGCCTCGGCCAATACTTCGGCCAAAGCCGACTGATCAAGGGTGCCAGCATAAGAAGTTCCAGTTCTGCCGTTGCTGATGACGCGAACATTGATGCCTTGACTTTGGGCCGACACAAAATGTTCTACGTTGCCCTCATACACACGCACTTCCGTTTCATGTGCTCGAGACACGAAGGCCTCAATCTCTTCTCCCTTTTTTGCTTGCGCCACTATTCGGTCGGCGATTGCTTGCAGTTCACCCGTTGTCGACACAGCACTCATGCTGCTGTGCCACCAATCGTGAGGGATTTAACTCGCAGAGTTGGCTGACCATCGCCAACGGGCACCCCTTGACCGTCCTTCCCACATGTTCCAGGACCACCCATTGCAAAGTCATTACCCAAGAGGTCGATGTCTTTTAATACTTGGGGTCCGTTGCCGATGAGATTTCCCTCACGCAATGGCTCGGTGATTTCTCCGTTCTCAATGAGATATGCCTCGGTCATGCCGAACACAAAATCGCCACTTGCCGTGTCAACACTGCCACCACCAAGTTTGGCGACATAAACACCACTCGGAGTATTTTTGATGATGTCTTCTGGATCCTGTGTTCCGTTCAGCACAAAAGTGTTCGTCATGCGCACCATTGGCAGATGCGAATATGACTGTCTGCGGCCGTTGCCGGTTTGTGGTCGCTTCTCGTTTCGCGCTCGAATGTAGTCCCACATGTATTCCGTCAGCACGCCATTTTCAATCAAGACGTTGCGCTTGCTCAGGTGGCCTTCGTCGTCAATGCCAATCGCCCCCCATTCTGCTGTCATGGTCCCGTCGTCCACCAATGTGACAAGGGGGGACGCCACGAGTTCACCGCGACGATCTTTGTAAACACTGGCCCCTTTTGCCACGAGATCTGCTTCGAGTCCATGTCCACATGCCTCATGAAATAACACACCGCCCGAACCACACTTGATGACGACTGGCACAGCACCCGACGGAGCAGGACGGGCTCGCAGTTTGACAATGGCCTGGCGCGCAGCTCGGGCGGCGAGTTCTGCGACATCATTGTCATCGAACATCTCAAACCCCATCGTGTGTCCGAGAGATTCATAACCCGTTTGCATTCCGGAGTCCCCATTGGCAACGGCGCTGATTCTAAAAATTGTCCGCACCTGTTCATCAGTTGCGAACACGCCATCGCTGTTGGCAACTAAAATGCGCTTTATGCTGTCGGCGTAACCCGCAGAGACTTGCACAATTGCTCCATCAATCGAGCGCGCTGCATCATTTGCCTGCATCAGCAACTCAACTTTGCGACTTTTTGCCACGCTGCTTGGCACTACTCGCACGCTGTTGACACTTTGTCGAACCATTGGACCAAATGCAACGGTGTGCACACCTCCGCCACCTTGGGCCGCAGCAGCAGCGGCTGCTTCTGCGGCTGCCAGCAAGCCATTCTCTGATAAGTCCGCTGTATGTGCGAACCCGGTCGTATCTCCGGCGATCACACGAATTCCTGCCCCCCTATCCCGACCACTTGTTACTTGCTCTACCTTGCCGTCATCAAGACCCGCCGACGTCGCCCGTTTGTCCTCTATATATATCTCTGCGAAATCTGCCCCTGTGGCACGACCTGCAGTCAGTGCTCGAGCAAGAACAGATGCGTCAATTTCATGAGAGAGATCAGTTATGGTCACGCCCCATACCCTACCGAAACCATCAGCAACAGCCCCATGCGTGCGACCTTCTAATATATGGAAACGATATGGATTCTTCGCCACGCCCTGAAAGTTCACTAACTCGGGTTCATATCACCAAATGGTGGAAAGAAGTTGGTCTTCTTTTGTCCGTCTACGGAATTTACACCGCCACTCGCAATACCTTTGGTTCTGCCTTCATCAATGGCACAGATATCCCCTTGCACGCCTTCAACAATGCGATGAAAATTATCCGATTAGAACGGGTCCTCGGTTTGTTTCACGAAGAAACTATTCAACAATGGTTCTTGCCATATCTCACAATTGTGCAATTTTTCAACACTTATTACGGAACTGCCCACTTTGGTGTCACGATTGGCGTCTTTATTATTTTATTTCGCCGAAGAAAAGACGTTTTCCCTCTTTTTCGAAATGCACTCGTTATAACCACGATTATTGCTCTCGCTGGCTTTGCGCTGTTCCCTCTCATGCCTCCCCGACTTCTTGACGCACCATGTCCATCTGAAGGCATTGGTTACGGCGGAGCATGTATTGAAACAGAACTTCGAAACTACAATGAAGCGTCAAATTTTGGATTCTCCGACACTCTCAAAGAATTTGGTGGACCCTGGAACTTTGATTCGGGCGGTATCGCAAAACTTTCCAATCAATATGCTGCCATGCCTAGTTTGCACATTGGTTGGGCATGTTGGTGCGCCTTTGGAATCTGGCCCCTAGTGCGCCGACGATGGCTGCGCATCGCCGTCTTGTTGTATCCCGTGCTCACTTTGTTGTGCATCATTGTGACCGGAAATCATTATTGGATTGATGGTGTCGGAGGTCTCATCGCACTAGGTTTCGGCTTTGCATTTGGAGCCCGACTGCATTTCTGGAACCAGCATCGACTGGACGCGAAATTTGCCATGATTCAGCAAAGCCATCCTGCTGGCTAGGTCTCTACAGGTAGCCTTACAGAACCCATGGCTCTACTGGACAGCATCAACGAACCTAAAGACTTACGCGAATTGTCGCTGCCCGAGTTGGAGCAACTCGCCGATGAAATTCGTGACTTTATTGTGCGCGCCGTCAGCGAAACAGGCGGTCACCTAGGCAGCAATCTCGGTGCCGTGGAACTTTCTCTTGCATTGCATCGCGTATTTGAGAGCCCCACCGATGCCATCTTGTGGGATACGGGACATCAGGCCTATGTCCACAAAATCGTCACTGGTCGTCGCGGAATGTTCGGTGAACTGCGTCAAGGCGGTGGTCTTTCTGGTTACCCCAGCCGTGAAGAAAGCCCACATGACTTCATCGAGAACAGTCATGCGTCCACCGTGCTTAGTTACGCCCACGGCCTGGCAGTCGCCCGTGATGCAGGTACAAATTCTCATCGCCATATTGTTGCCGTTATCGGTGATGGCTCAATGACAGGCGGGATGGCATACGAGGCTCTCAATAACTTGGGTCACAGCGGTCGTCGTGTGATCATTGTGCTTAACGACAATGGTCGAAGCTATGCACCCACGATTTCAAATCTCACTTCGCTAGTTGCCTCTGATGACGCAACTAAAATCAACCAGACACCAGACTTCTCAGATCGAGTAACTGAAAAATTATCGCGCATACTGACCAGCATCCGCCTCAACCCGATTTACGTCAGGCGCCAACGCAAAATTGAAAACTTTCTGCGTGACTTGCCGTTGTTGGGTAAACCAGCAGAACAGGGAATGGACGCCTTCAAGGCAGCAGTTCGTGAATTTTTGCAACCACCATCATTTTTTGAAGCACTAGGGGTTCGATATGTCGGACCGCTTGATGGGCACGACATGAAAGCCCTTGAAAATGCTCTGGGGGCGGCCCAATTGCGTGCAGAAGAGGGTCCTATTGTTGTTCATGTCCTGACTCAAAAAGGTCGCGGTTACCCACCTGCCGAAGATGACGATGAAAAAAATTTGCACGATGCCCCCGTCTTTGATCCGATTACTGGTCCCGATAAAAGTGTCCCTACTGGCTATACCCAGGCATTCTCCGACTCACTTGTCAAAGAAGCAGAGAATGACCCACGCATCATGGCCATCACTGCTGCAATGCCTGGCCCAACAGGCTTACTAAATTTTCAAGAACGATTTCCACGACGTTTTCTTGATGTTGGAATCGCCGAGCAACATGCCGTCACCACGGCAGCTGGAATGGCAATGGGTGGACTTCGCCCTGTCGTTGCTTTGTACTCCACTTTTTTGTCGCGAGCCTGGGACCAGGTGGTTTATGACGTCGCGCTGCATCGTCTTCCAGTGGTTTTTTGCCTTGACCGATCTGGCATCACCGGCGATGATGGCCCCAGCCACCACGGCATCTACGACATGGCATTGCTCTCCAAGGTTCCAGGAATGCGAGTATTGGCGCCGTCAAGCGTTCAAGAATTTCAGCAAATGATTCACGATGCAATGACGCTCGCCAATGACGGACCAGTGGCGATTCGTTATCCAAAGGGTGCAGCACGTCAGGTGGACGACCACGATGTTGGCTCGGGTCTTCAGGCCCGCATGTTGCTTGCTGGAGATGGCTCACTGTGCATCCTTGCTATTGGCAAAATGGTTGGTGCAGCACTCCAAGCAGCCCAACAACTTGCCACAAACAACATCAATGCAACCGTGTGGGATGTCAGGTCATGCTCACCACTTGACCAAGACATGATCAAGCATGCATCAACCTATTCACATGTCATCACGATTGAAGACGGTATTCGTGATGGAGGCATTGGCATCGGCATCGCTGATGCCATCGCTGCTCTAAAAACTGGCACCACAGTGTCAGTATTGGGTATTCCCAAACAATTCATTCCACAGGCAAAGCCCAGTGTTATCCTGGCGCGCCTCGGTCTTGACGCTGATGGAATCGTCAGAGTTGCCCAACAACTCATCAAGCAACCCCAATGAACGAAGATCTACGTTCTGAACTTACTTTTGCACTTGAACTTGCCGATACTGCAGATGCAATCACTCTTTCTAACTTCATAAATCACACCTTCAGCGTTGATTTCAAAGACAATCTCACAGAGGTAACAAACGCCGATCGCGACACCGAATCTGCTCTGGTGAATGCAATTAGGCAATATCGACCACACCATGCCTGGTACGGCGAAGAGCACGGCTCTGGCGGTGACGGTGAATACACGTGGGTCATTGACCCCATTGATGGCACATCAAACTTTGTGCGCGGTGTTCCAGTGTGGGCAACATTGATCGGGCTTGTGCATCGCGACCGGGGTCCGGTGCTCGGCGTCGTGTCAGCCCCGGCACTACACACACGCTGGTGGGGACATGAGGGTTCCGGAGCATTTTGCAACGGACAGTCCATTCATGTCAGCGATGTGAATTTGATATACGACTCACACCTCTCTATTACGACGAACGATGCATGGAACAGGGCTGGGAAAAGCCAAAACATTGCGCGGCTGACACAAACCGTCAAACGCGTGCGTGGCTTTGGCGATTTTTGGCAACATATGTTGGTCGCCCAAGGTGCAATAGATATTGCAGTTGACGCAATCGGCCTTGAGCCATACGACATTGCCGCACTAATCCCGATTGTTCACGCGGCAGGCGGAGCCTTTACAGATCGCACTGGTGCTACCGACTGGCGTAGCAACTCGGCGATTAGTTCAAATAATCTCCTTCATGATGCCGTCATTTCAATTCTTAACTCCTGATGTATGCCCATTATTAGGAAAAAGGTACCTGGAGCAAACAATCAGTCGTAGTTGGGACATCGTCCATCGTCATCGTGTTGACTGGCCAGGTAACCACAATCATCACATTCATCATCAGAATCAAACTCGGAATCAAAATCAGAGTTTGAGTCGGATTCCCACCTAGATGATCTGGCGGCACGGCGTTGACCTTTTTTCTTTCCGTGTCGATAAGCAAGATACGTGACAAAAAGACCCATATGTTCATAATACCTGCAGCATGTTTCATGGATTTGCTCGCTCAACTACACTTATCCAATGAGTTTGACTGAGCAGACCGGCAAGCGCACCGTTATTCGAAACGCCCAATTAGTTGATGGCAGTGGCGCACCTCAAACAACGGCTGATGTCATGTTTGAAGACGGCATCATCCGGGAAATTTCGCCTGCAGGTAAAGCACCTACTGCTCATTCACATCGCATCATTGATGCTGACGGTCTACTGCTCACTCCTGGCTGGGTCGATATACACACTCACTATGACGCCCAAGCAACGTGGGATCCGTGGCTGACTCCAAGCAGTTGGCACGGAGTCACAACTGCTGTGATGGGTAATTGCGGTGTTGGCTTTGCTCCAGCACATGAAAACCGCCACGAATGGCTAATTGAACTCATGGAAGGCGTTGAAGATATTCCCGGGGCAGCAATGACTCAGGGCATTGCATGGAACTGGGAAACTTTCCCTCAGTACCTTGACGCACTTGAGCGCACACCGCGCGTGATGGACCTCGGCGCACAAATTGGCCATGGTGCGCTACGAGCATTTGTTATGGGTGAACGTGGTGCGGCAAACGAATCTGCAACTGACGCAGACATTGAAGCCATGGCAGCCCATGTTGAACAATCAATCCGTGCAGGCGCACTTGGCTTTAGCACTTCGCGCACGCCAATCCATCGCAGTAAATCCGGTGAACTCGTTCCCGGCACACTTGCCGAGCAAAACGAACTTTTTGCTATCGGCGACGCAGTCCAACGAGCCGGTGGTGGCGTTTTTCAATTTGCACCCGAACACATCCGACTCGCTTCGGACGAATGGCCTTGGATGCGCGAACTTTCTCGACGCTCACCCGATGTCACTATCAGCGTCAACCTCAATCAAGCAGACGAAAAGCCAGATATCTGGAGAGATGTTCTCACACTTCTTGACACCGCCCACGATGACAACCTAAACATCGTTTGCCAAGTCGCTGGTCGCAGTATCGGAATCCTGATGTGTTTAGAGGGAACTCTGCACCCGCTGCTCTTTCATCCCGCCTACACAGAAGTTTCTCACTTGCCCATCACAGAACGACTCAAAGCTTTGCGCGACCCCACTCGTCGCGAGCGCATCATCAATCAAGTCCCCAATGATGCAGGATTTTTCGACACAATGGTTCTCAAGCGCCTACACAAGATGTTCCCCATCACGAGCGCCAATCTTGATTATGAGCCGCCTCGCGATGCGAGCATTGATGCCCTCGCCCTTAAACGACGCATTCCCGCAATGGAAATAATTCTTGATCAACTCACATCCAACAACGGCACCGGCATGATCTACATGCCTTTTTTCAACTACGCATACGGCGACCTCTCAATGACCCACGATCTCACAATGCATCCCCATACTCGAATGGGACTTTCAGATGCCGGCGCACATTGCGGCGCCATCTGCGACGGTGGCACCCCCACATTTATGCTCACACATTGGGTTCGTGATCGCCAGCGTGGTCCGCGTCTTGCACTCGAACACATCGTCAAGCGCCAAACCCTCGACACCGCGCAACTCTTTGGTCTGCGTGATCGTGGACTTATCGCTGAAGGAATGCGTGCAGACTTCAACCTCATCAACTTTGAAGAACTTTCCTTTGACATGCCACGAATGGCATACGACTTCCCTGCCGATTCTCGACGTTTGATTCAACGCAGCAAGGGATACGTCGGAACCTTCGTCAATGGCATACAGACAGTCGATCACGACGAGTTCACTGGCGAGTTACCCGGCGCATTGTTGCGTGGTAAAACTCACTAAGACGACTCCTGGAGATGTTGACAAACTACGATTAAAACAGTGAATACCGCCCAAAAGACAAACCTCGGTCTTGCGACCGTTGCCATACTTGCTATCGCTACTGTTTTGGCGGCCGCGGCTCTCGGAGGAAAAGAATCAAAGACTGCAACTATTGCTTTGACCACAACTACTAGCACCGCCAATCCGACTGGCGACCCTGATGGCACTCAGGTGCCTGTAACAAAAAACTTCAGCGGTTCGCGCCCCGCCAATACAGACGGTTCGTGGTTTAGCGGTCTGCACAAGGGTCAATCCGACTATGCCATGACAAGACTGAGTTGCACCGAATTGCGCCAGTATTTGACACTTGATTTATGTGCTGTGGCAAGCACGTCACGCGGGTCTTTCATGTTGACAGCCAGCGAGGGTTACTGGGATCCAGCCGAGACGGATGCGGACAACGTAGTCAGTATTCCTTTGTATATGGATGTCTATACCTTTTCGTCAGTTGGTGGACCACCACGAGCCATCAAAGATCTTGAAGGAGTTACTACATGGAATTACGAGGCTGACTCTGGGGCGAACACAATTCAGTTGTATCGGGGAAAGTTGGACGCAGATGAGCTTTTGGTACTGCTTGATACGGGCGGCGAGCAGGACACAAACTTTGAGACAGTCCACATTATTACAATGAGTCCGACAGGAGCACCACAGGTGGCGGCCACTTACAGCGGTGACGACATTCGCCTCGGTATTGACAAATCAAAATTGATCATTTCGTTCTCTAGATACGGTCCACCAAAGGGACAAGAGTGTTGTCCTGATTACGCAACAATCATGCAACTAGTGCCAGGACCAGCAGGCTGGACCGAAACCTTTTCTTCAATGTCGCAGACTGATGCGCTCCTTGACGGCATGACCCCGTTATCCCTGATTGATAAATATGTATTTCCATCCAAGTCAGTTGAGTCCACGAGCAACTAATCCCCTAGCGTGACCATATGCCCGAATTGGTGACACGAGGTCGCACGCTGCAGGTAAATCATCCGCTGATAATGGCTGTTATCAACGCCACACCTGACTCTTTCAGCGATGCCGGAGAATTCACAACGCTTGAAGCACGCATGCAACGTGCCCGTGAAGTAGTTGCAGCAGGTGCAGATATTTTGGACGTCGGCGGGCAATCAGCAATTACTGGTGTGCCCGAGATTTCTGAGCAGGAAGAAATTGACCGCATTTCACCAGTTATTGAATGGATCGCTGCAAATACTTCAGTTCTGATTTCTGTTGACACGTATCGGCCATTAGTTGCACAAGCAGCGCTCAAGAGTGGTGCACACATCATCAATGACATCAGCGGTTTGCTCTATGAAGAACTCGCAGATGTAGTGGCGTCATATGGCGCAGGTTATGTGCTTATGCATAATCGTGGACGACCCAAAGTTCGACTAACGGATGCCGACTTGTATGACAATGTCGTCACAGACGTGATTTCGTTTTTGCAGGACAAACTTGGTGTATTGGCAAGTCACAGCGTGACGGCAGCCAATGTGATTCTTGACCCAGGTCCTGATTTTTCGAAAACACCATCACAAACAGTTGACGTGTTGCGCGCTCTCGACCAAATCACAGCACTCGGGCGTCCAGTGCTCTTGCCAGTCTCGCGCAAAGATTTCATCGGCGCAATTACGCAGAGACCACCACGCGAACGCCTTAGTGGAACATTGGCAGCAATTGCCCACACATTGACGGTGACGCGCTGTGGTATCTATCGAGTACACGACATCGGCGAAGTGCGAGATTTTCTAGATGTGTGGGATGTGATGCAAGGACATGCTGACATTCAAGCAAGTGCACTTCTTGACCCATCCCTGTGGCGGTCTTAACAACGTTGAGCAATGCGTTGATTCTGATTTTATGCCATCAAACCGTGCAGCCATGCTTGTACGTTGGCACCAAGGTTTGCAACATCGTATCCACCCTCTTGTAGCACGATGGTCGGAAGTCCAAGCTCGCCAACAGCTCGCCCGCAACGCCTGAACCCTTCAGTCGTTACCGACAAATCACAAATCGGATCGGTGATGAACGTATCAAGACCCAGCGAAACGATGATTGTTTGCGCGCCATGCTTCTGAATCTTTTCAAGCGCGGGTTGCAATGCGAGAAGATATGCATCGTCATCTGTTCGGGCTCGAAGTGGCACATTGAAGTTGCAGTTGGCACCCTTGCCAGTGCCGGTTTCATCGCTGTGCCCCATGTAATACGGATACGCCCGATTTGGGTCTCCATGCAACGAGACATACAAAACATCTTCGCGATCATAAAAGATTTCTTGCGTTCCGTTGCCATGGTGATAATCAACATCAAGAACTGCAACTTTTGTTGCGGTTGTTGTTGCAATGTGATGGGCAGCAATTGCTGCATTATTAAAAAAACAGTAGCCACCGTATAAAGACGAAGTGGCATGATGCCCCGGCGGACGGCACAAACCATATGAGTACTTGTCGCCTGACATCACTAATTGAGTGGCGGTAAGAGCGGTGTCAACTGCCCCGCGAGCGGCTTCATAGGTGCCAATTGTGAGAGGTGTAGTGGTTTCAAAACACCACCAGCCCAACTTGCCCGTTACAGAGTCTGGCTCTTGGCCTTGTGACATACCTCTCCGTTGTGCAGGACGATAAAACATGTCCGGAACAACTTCGGGCGCAACCCCAACATCGCGTTGATAGTCAGACCATGCTGTTGTCAAAAATCGAAGCAGGCCTGGATCGTGAACCGCTTTAATAGGTGCTGTTCCCCATTGCGTTGGTGAGATTAAATCAAAAGCACTATCTGCACTCAAGATTTCACGAATTTTTTCTGCCCGTGAAATATTTTCAAAAGGTGAATGTGCTGAGGACTTCTCAATCTCCACACTCGGATTGTGCAAAAGATGCGCTGCCGTGTAAATGACTTTCATATCAAACACTCTGGAGACACCGCCCGTTTAGTCAAACGAGGGACGAGAGCGTAGTGACCGTTTGAGTTCAGCCATGCCACTCGTAGTGGCAAGTACCTCGATTGCATCCCATAGTCTTAGCGCATCTTGACCGCGGGGAATTGTGCTGATCACTGGACCAAAAAAACTTGACTCCCGAGCAGAGCCCGGATGAAACGTCAGAATTGGGGTGCCGACATCTTTTCCGGTGCGCTCAAGACCAAGCACAGTTTCAGCGCGGATCAGATCGTCAAAAGCTGAGTCGTGGACGGCATCAGCCCATTGTGTTGGCAGGTCGGAGTCTGCAAGTAAAACCGTCATTGCGGCGTGCGGGTCGGCGACCATTTGATCCCGCTCAGAACGGTTATGCAGCGACATTCCAAGCGCCGTGTAAACCTTGCCGACAGCTTCATTGCCTTGGGCTTGACGTGCAGCAGCAGCAACGCGCAAGCCCATGGTTCCGACCATATGAATCGCTGGATACCCATCGGGAAATGTTGAATAGTCACGGTCTTCATTGAGAATCTTGAGCGATATAAAACGCCAAGTGACGTCGTATGAACGTAAGTTTTGCACTTCACAGACCCAACGTGATGTGATCCATGCCCATGGACAAATCGGGTCAAAGAAGAATTCTAAATCAGCCACAGTGACTAGGCCCGTTCCACTTGCCGTTCTTCGAATGTTTCAATGATGTCACCTTGTTTTAAGTCTTGGAAATCCGACAGTCCGATTCCGCACTCAAATCCCTCACGCACTTCACGGGCATCATCTTTGAAGCGACGCAAGGTATTGATTGAGCCCTTCCAAATGATTGACCCCTCCCGCAAGAAACGAACTTTAGATCCGCGAGTAATGGTTCCGCTTTGCACGAAACAACCGGCAATCGAACCAGCTTTTGGAACTCGGAATACCTCGCGAACTTCTGCTTCACCAGTGACAACTTCTTCGAATTCTGGGGCGAGGAGTCCGAGCATGGCACGCTCGATGTCTTCAAGCAGTTTATAAATGACCTCGTAACTACGAATCTCAACATGCTCTGATTCGGCAAGATCACGTGCTTTCTTATCTGGACGAACATTGAAACCAATCAGCGTTGCATTCGTTGCGGCAGCGAGCGTGATGTCATTTTCGGTCACTCCGCCAACTCCGCGATGCACAAAAGCAAGTTTGACCTCATTACGTTCGAGTTTGCGCAAACTTTCAGTAAGTGCTTCGAGAGATCCCTGCACATCAGCTTTGAGAACAAGATTAAGTGTGGCAACTTCTCCGGCTTGAATTTGACTGAAAATGTCTTCAAGTTTGACACCATGGTTGACCCGAGCGTCCCCACGTTGGTTCAGAACGCGATATCGATGTTCACGAGCCCCAGCCACCATGCGGGCAGTCTTTTCGTCCGGCGAACAGCGGAACTCGTCGCCGGCGCGAGGCACTGCTGACAAACCCAACACCTGCACGGGCATTGATGGTCCAGCCTGTTTGATTTGTTCTCCGCGGTCGTTGATGATGGCGCGCACTTTGCCCCATGCGGCTCCGGCCACCATTGGATCTCCAACTTTGAGAGTTCCCTTATCAACTAGAACCGTGGCAACTGGACCACGACCAGTGTCGAGGTTTGCCTCAAGAATGATCCCTTTGGAGCGACCACTTGGATTAGCGGTGAGTTCTTCAAGCTCCGCAACAACATTTAATTGTTCAAGTAGTTCTTCGATTCCAAGATTTTGTTGGGCAGACATCTGCACCACGATGGTGTCCCCGCCCCATGCTTCGGGCTGCAGACCATGCTCTGCTAACTGAGTCAAAACTCGCTCTGGATTGGCATTTTCTTTGTCAATTTTATTTACCGCAACGACAATCGGAACATCTGCCGCACGAGCATGACTGATGGCTTCGATTGTTTGGGGCATGATGCCGTCATCGGCGGCAACAACCAAAACAACGATGTCAGTGACCTGCGCGCCACGAGCACGCATTTTGGTAAATGCAGCATGGCCAGGCGTGTCGATAAATGTGATGAATTGACCATTGCGCTCAATCTGGTATGCGCCAATATGTTGGGTGATCCCGCCTGCTTCTCCGGCTACAACATTGGCCGAGCGAACCCTGTCAAGAAGAGTTGTTTTGCCATGATCAACGTGACCCATAACAGTAATTACGGGTGGCCGCGGACGTTGTGCGTCTTGATCTTCGTCATCGCTGTCGTCAAACAACGCTTGCAGTTCCATTTCTTCTTGTTGACCAGGATCTACAAGTAAAATCTCACCGCCAATTTCAAGCGCAAAGAGTTCCATCTGCTCATCAGACAACGTCATAGTTGCCGTCACCATCTCGCCGTGTTCAAGCAAGAATCGGACAACATCTGCTGCCACACGATTTAGTTTTGGTGCAAACTCATGTGCCGATACGCCACGCTCAACAAGAATTGTGCCTTGTGGGACAGGGGCACTACTTGCTGTATACGACGTTGCCGAGGGTTGAAGATCTTCAAATTCAGCACGACGACTTGCTCGAGACTTCTTACGAGGCGCACGACGTTGTCCACTTGGACGCGGACCGCCTCCGCCACCGGGACCACGACCTGGACCACCTGGACCACCGCCGCCTGGGGCACCACCAGGACCGTCTGAACCACGACTTGGACCGCCGGGGCGAGCGCCACCGCGACTTGGACCACCAGGGCGAGCACCACCTGGACCACCTGGGCGAGCACCACCTGGACCACCTGGGCGGGCACCACCTGGACCCGGTCGCAAACCAGCACCACCTGGACTGCTCGGTCCGGGGCGCAAGCCAGGGCGGGCACCACCTGGACCACCTGGTCCGGGGCGCAAGCCAGGGCGGGCACCACCCGCACCACCTGGTCCACTTGGACCGGGACGCAAACCACCAGGAGGCGGAGGAATCTGACGCCCACCAGGAGGCGGAGGAATCTGCCTTCCACTAGGTCCAACAACAGGCCGTTGAGGGGGCAAACCTGGAGGCGGAGTTCGCGTAACAGGAGCTACGACACGTCCCACCGGGGGCGTGGGTGCAGACGTAGTTGGTCTTGCCACACTTCCAGGAATTGGACGACCACTTGAAATCACCCGACCCTCAGGGGTCGCTGGGGCGGTTGGAGCCTGGGTTACTGGCACGACAGTTGGCTCTACAACGGGGGTTGGAATGACTGCCTCAACTACTTTGGGGGCAACTTCAGCCTTTGGTTCGGCAACTTTTTTGGCTACTGCTTTTTTGGCTACTGCTTTTTTAGCCACTGCTTTTTTAGCCACTGTTTTCGTAACAGGGTCATCAGGATCAGCAACTTTTTTGGCTGCTGCCTTTTTGACAACTTTTGGTTCTTCTGGTTGTTTGTCTCGAACAAGACCATCTTTTATGGCACGACGTCGAACTCGATCCGCTTGGGCTTCTTCGATTGAAGAGGATTGACTTTTTACGTCAATGCCCAGCGAAATGCATAGGTCCACCGCTTCCTTGTTCGTCAGCCCAAGTGACTCCGCGAGTTCATAGACACGTATCTTTGTAGCCAAGGTTTAGGCCTCCAGAATTTCTGGTGCTGAAGTAGTTGGCGCAACTACTTCTGACGATGGACCTGCTTCACCAGACCACTCTTGCTCGCTCATTACCGAACCATCGGTACCGTGAAACTCAAGTGCTCCAGTATCATCCCTGCGACGCCACTCACCGTCTTGGAATGTTTCATCATTTTGGGGTTCTACAATTCCAGCGGCCTCATTTGCCGCTTGAGTTTCACTTTTAATGTCGATGCGAACGCCCGTAAGACGGGCTGCCAGTCGGGCATTTTGTCCCTCTTTACCGATTGCCAACGACAATTGGAAATCTGGAACGATGACATCTGCTTGCGTGTTGTCTTCGGACAGACGCACCTCGGTTACTTTTGCTGGAGACAGAGCACGGGCCACGAATTCATACAAGTCTTCGCTGTAGGGAACAATGTCAATCTTTTCGCCATGAAGCTCCGTCACCACCATGCGCACGCGACCACCACGGGCACCAACACAAGCACCAACAGGATCGACATTGTGATCGTTTGAGGCGACTGCAATTTTTGTCCGATGTCCTGGCTCTCGCGAACAGGCTTTGATCTCGACAACTCCGTCGGCAATTTCTGGAACCTCAAGTTCAAATAGCCGCTTCACAAGTCCTGGGTGGGTACGACTAACCACAATCTGTGGACCTTTTGCAGTTTTGCGGACTTCAACGATGTATGCCTTGACACGCGCATTTGGTTCCGGACGCTCATAAGGAACTTGCTCTGCCTGCGGCAAAAGTGCTTCAACTTTTCCGAGATCGAGCAAGGCGTAACGACCTTCAGATTGCTGAATAATTCCGGTGACGATGTCGCCTTCGCGGTTGGCGTACTCCTCGAACTTGCGATCCCGTTCGACTTCGCGAATACGCTGACTCATCACCTGGCGGAAAGTAACCGCAGCGATGCGTCCGAGTTCGTTCTTATTTGGTGTGTCGTCACGCTCGTTGACCCAATTACCATCTTCGTCGATGTCGTAAGCGATAAATTTCATGTCAAGATTTTCAGGATTCAATTCAACGATGACTTCTTCTGCTGCCCCAGGACGCTTCTTGTATGCCGAGGCAAGGGCCTCGACAAGCACCTGTAACAGCGCATCGACTGAGATTCCACGATCGACAGCGAGTAAACGTACGGCTTCTGCCATATCTAGATTGCTCATAGCGCACTGACCTCTACTTCTTTGATTGTTGATGATTGAGACTTAGAACCTGACTTACGTGCGGCACGGGCCGCAGGTGAATTTGGTTTTGGATTTGTGCCCCACACGAAAACCGTGCGTGCTTTTTCGACGAGGTGCAATGGGATGACAACTTCTTCGATTTGATCTGAGACGGCACCATCGGCAGTTTCTTCGATGCGCACCGTAAAAGAATCTTGGGTCGAAGCAACGAGCACCCCTTGCGCACGACGGCGACCGTTGTGCAGGGCGACCAGACGCACATTGATGGTTTTGCCGATCTCACGCTCGAAATGGGCAGGCGTTCGCAGAGTGCGCTCTAGGCCTGGACTCGTGACCTCAAGGACATATTTTCCGGGAATAAAGTCGTCATGGTCAAGCTCGCGACCAAGTAGACGAGTGACTAATGCGATTTGATCTAGGTCAACGCCATTTTCCTGACCAGCGGGCGTATCAATACTGACTTTCAGGTTTCCCCCGGCAAATTCACAGTCATATAGCTCAAGAGAAAGGTCGGCTAAAATTGGAGCCAATAAAGCGGAGATTTTGGTGACGATTCCGGCACTAGACATGTCAACACCACCTCTCCTGCCGCAACTGCGGCTATAAAAGAACAAAAGGCACGGGTTTGCACCCGTGCCCTAGTTCACCGAACTTCAAAGGACGGGCTCAACTATACCTGCGCAAACTAAGGTTCGCCATAGGTACATTTGGCCATGATTCGTCTCTCTCAACTCTTTGTCCGCACACTTCGCGATGACCCAGCCGACGCCGAGGTACCCAGCCACCGACTTTTGGTGCGGGCTGGATACATCCGCCGAGTGGCTCCAGGGGGCTATAGCTGGTTGCCCCTCGGCTGGAAGGTGTTGCGCAATGTTGAACGAATCGTGCGCCAAGAGATGGATGCAATGGGCGCCCAAGAAGTTCACTTTCCAGCACTCTTGCCCCGAGATGTTTACGAACTCACGAATCGTTGGACTGAATACGGTGACAACCTCTTTCGCCTCGTTGACCGCCGAGGAGCGGACTATTTGCTTGGACCAACTCACGAAGAGATGTTCACCTTACTCGTCAAAGACCTCTACAGCAGTTACAAGGATCTGCCAGTTTCGCTGTACCAAATTCAGACAAAGTACCGAGATGAGGCGCGCCCGCGTGCGGGTCTTTTGCGGGGTCGAGAATTTTTGATGAAGGATTCATACTCATTTGATCTTGATGATGCGGGTTTGCAGTTGAGCTACGACACCCATCGAGCGACATACCAACGCATCTTCAGTCGCCTTGGATTGCCTTATGTAATTGTCAAAGCGATGAGTGGTGCAATGGGTGGCTCAATGTCTGAGGAGTTTTTAGCCCCAATCGACATCGGTGAAGATACTTTTGTGCGATGTACTTCGTGTGACTACGCCGCCAATACAGAAGCCGTAACCACCGCATTGCCAGTGATATCTGCACGTGATACTCCAGCACCAAAAAATGTTCCATCACCTGAATGCCCTACGATTGCCACACTCGTTGCATTGTTTAACAAGCAATACCCCCGCGCTGATCGGCAATGGACCGCTGCAGACACACTTAAAAATGTGGTCATCATGTTGCGACACGCCGACGGACGCAACGAACCTCTCGTTATTGGTGTCCCCGGTGATCGCGAAGTTGACATGAAACGAGTTGCCGCCCAGGTGTCCCCCGCTGAAGTTGAGCCTTTTGATGATGCTTCATTCGCCCTTCATCCTGTTTTGGTGCGCGGATACATTGGACCTCAATCATTGGGCCTGACCTCTGCATCAGGTATTCGATACCTCCTTGACCCAAGAGTTGTGATTGGCAGTGAATGGGTGACTGGCGCCAACCAAAAAGATGTCCATGTCGCCCATCTTGTGCATGGTCGTGATTTCACGGCCGATGGAACAATCGAAGCAGCCGAAATTCTTTCCGGTGATCCATGTCCGCTCTGCTCATCGCCCCTTGAGATTGCCCGCGGAATAGAAATTGGTCATGTGTTTCAGTTGGGGCGCAAATATGCCGAGATCCTGGGTCTTTCAGTACTTGACAAAAACGGCAAGCCAGCGGTTGTCACGATGGGCTCATACGGAATTGGTGTGTCGCGGGCAGTTGCTTCAATTGCTGAGGTATTTCATGACGATCTGGGTCTGCGTTGGCCGCGAGCGGTTGCACCCGCTGATGTTCATGTTGTCATTGCAGGCAAGGGCAACGATGGCACCAGTGATTTTGCTGAGTCACTTTCGGTGCAACTTGAAAGCAGCGGTCTTGAGGTGTTGCTAGATGATCGCTCCGGTGTTTCTCCTGGCGTAAAATTCAAAGATGCAGAGTTGCTCGGTATGCCAATCATCGTGATTGTTGGCAAAGGCTTGGCAGCAGGCAGTGTCGAAGTGCGCGATCGCCTGAGAAACACCATTACCGAAGTTCCTTCCGAGTCGGTTGCTGCTCACATTGTGACGCTGGCTCGCAGCGACGACTAAATATTTATGCATCTTTTGCGCGGAGTCATCCAGCACTACGCCTGGGGAACCACTTCATTTATTCCAGAACTCCTCGGCATAGCGCCAGACGGACAACCTTGTGCTGAATTGTGGTTCGGCACTCACCCACTCGCCCCAAGCGAAGTCTTCGTCGATACAGAATGGTTGCCGCTTGCCGAGGTGACTGGTGACCTGAATGTATTGGTCAAAGTGTTGTCAGCCCAGCAGCCGTTATCACTGCAAACCCATCCCTCCGCCCAACAAGCAAAAAAAGGCTTTCTGCAGGAGACGAAAATGCAGATTGATTCGGCGAAGCGGTGCTATCAAGACAGCAACGAAAAGTCCGAGTTATTGATTGCGCTCACCCGTTTTGAGGCCCTCTGCGGTTTTGGGCCCGTTGAGGATTCTGTGCGCATGCTGCAGTCCCTTGGTTGCAGAATTGAAGCCGATATTTTACAGGCTGATGGAATTGCTGCTTACTTGGCATGGGCTTACTCATGCACGGAACCACCGATTCTGACCGATGCCCCATCGTGGCTCGACAAACTTGCCCAAATGTATCCCTCCGACGCCAGCCTTAGAGTTGCTCCGCTACTGAACCACGTCGTGCTTGAAGTCGGACAAGCAATTGCCTTACCGTCTGGAAATCTTCATGCATATTTGAGTGGATCAGGTCTTGAAGTCATGACGTCCTCAGACAACGTGGTACGCGCTGGATTCACGGGCAAACATATTGCAGTTCAAGAGGTGCTTGACATTGTCAACACCCAGGTGCTGATCAAACCCGTGCAAACACCGGTAAAAATTGGCACGACATGGAACTATCAATCGCCAACTGATTCTTTTGATGTGCACCTGCAGGAAATTGATGGAGTTGGCCATATTGCACCCCAACCGCTGAACCGTATCTTGGTGTGTACAGAGGGCTCAACCGACCTCCTGGCGCGAGGTTCAGCTGGGATTATCTTGCGCAACGAATCCCTCACACTGCATGGCAACGCGCGTGTGTTTGTGTGCGCAGGTAGTCGCTAAAAAATTATTCTCCGGCCACTGTTTTTCTAATCTCAACAATTCGATCGTGATCGTGATTAGCGTCCTCGCCTTTTTCATCCAACGCCTTGGCTCGGTCGCGGGCTGCTTCACGTTCTGCTAAAACCGTGTCTGCACGCGCTATTGCTGCATCTGTGCCATGCTCATTTATAAATTCAGCCCATTCAACAAGTGCCTCAACCATTTCTGATTCAGCAACCACTGCGACATTGCGCCCCTTCACAAATAAATGACCACGCTTATTTCCGGCGGCGATGCCCAAATCTGCCTCACGTGCTTCACCGGGTCCGTTGACTACGCAACCCATAACGGCGATTTGGAGCGGTAACTTGCGATCAGCAAATGCTGCTTGGGCTCTATTGGCAACATCAATGACATCAATTTCTGCCCGCCCGCAACTTGGGCATGCAATCAAGTCGACATTTTTGCGTTCACGAAGTCCGAGTGCTTCGAGTAGCTGACGACCAGCACGGGCTTCTTCGACAGGGTCAGCAGTGAGGCTGTAGCGAATCGTGTCGCCAATACCTTCAAGCAAAAGCGTGGCGATTCCGGCGGTTGCTTTTAAATATCCGCCCGGCAACGGACCTGCTTCTGTAACCCCTAAATGCAATGGCACATCAGTGACATCACTCAGCATGCGATAGGCCTCAACCATTAGTGGGACATTGCTTGCTTTTACTGAAATCTTTACAAGATCGAAATCAACTTCTTGGAAATAGGCAAGTTCTCGCATCGCAGACTCAACCATCGCGTTGGCAGTTAGCCCGCCATGTCTTTCATATAACTCAGGGTCAAGAGAACCACCATTGACTCCGATTCGAATTGAGATATTGCGATCGCGGGCCTCGCTTGCAACGGCGCGAATATGCTCTGGCTTGCGAATGTTTCCGGGATTAAGACGTAATCCGTGCACACCCGCATCCATTGCTGCAAGAGCCATCTTGTACTGGTGATGAATATCAGCAATAATCGGAATTGGAGACCGCGGAACAATCTGGGCGAGTCCCTCGGCTGCTGCTTGTTCGTTGCAGGTGCAGCGAACGATGTCGCATCCCGCTGCGGCAAGCGCGTAGATCTGTTGCAAGGTGCCATCAACGTCGGCAGTCTTTGTAATTGTCATGGACTGCACAGTGATTGGTGCACCGGCACCAACAGGAACTTTGCCCACCATGATTCCACGGGTTTTGCGTCGTTCAAACATCACAGACAGTGTGCCAGAACAAGTTGTTAGCCACCGATGGGCCGAGTGATGTCGAGATATAGACCCGTAAATAACAGCACCGCCAAGAGTGCCACCACGGTGGTCGCAACCGGAATCATCTTGGAAATATCTGCCCGATAGACCTTGCCGCGGCGTGACCTCAGGCGTTCATATGTGGCAATCGCGGCGTGACCACCATCAAATGGCAGAAGTGGAAGCATGTTGAAAACTCCGACAAAAACATTGATGCTGGCCAGCATCAAAACCACACCTTTGATGCCTTCTTGACGCCCTACTGTTCCGCCCATTTGGCTTGCACCAACAACGGTGCTTGGACGGGTATTGATGTCGGCGGTTTCATCGGTGAGATGTTCGACTGAATTAATGGGATTTATAACTGTCACGACTCCCCTCACGGACATGGCGACATCGTCAACGATGTCGGTCAGACCACGCCACACTGCAGTGGGTGGCGACAGCCGTACATAATCACGGCTCCAAGCCCCGACACCAAAATATGCGATCTCTGGAGACATCGGATTCTTGATCATTGTGACCGTTGTAGTTTGGCGAGTTTTGTCACGAAGATAGGTGACTTCAACACGGTCTCCAGGCGCAGTGGAAACTATTTCGTTGACAAGCTCTAAGCGGGTTTTTACTGAGACATTATTGAAGGATTCAATCACATCACCTTGGATGATTCCAGCTGCTCTAGCGGGTGTATCACCTTCGACAAGTTGCATGACGGCAACCTTGCCCGTTTCTTGAATGCGACCAGCAAAGGAATACACAGCGACAAAGAGCGTGAGGGCGATAAGTAAATGCATGACAGATCCAGCAGTAATCACCAGCATGCGCTTGGGGTACGACTGGGCACGATATGCCCGAGGTTCATCAGCCGAATCGACTTCATCCAGATTGTTCATGCCTACGATGCGTACAAAAGCACCCAATGGCAACGCCCGAATGCCGTATTCGACTCCTTTGCGGTGAGTGCTCCAAACTCGTGGCCCGAATCCCATGAAAAATTGGGTAACCAACATGCCACTGCGTCGTGCCGTGACAAAGTGTCCGACCTCGTGCAAGAAAACCGAAATAAGCAATCCGACTACAAAGACGAATGTCCACGGATTTTTGACAGCCAGCCACGCTAACAACATCAAAACAAATATTCCGGCAATATGACCTTGCCTTGTTGCTTGTGGATCTACCTCACCGCCAACAGCTCCGCCGGCAGCAATTTCTGAGCGAAAACGTTGATAGAAGTCACTCACCGGGGAAGCGCTTCATTTGCCAGGCGACGACCATCTGCGTCGGCAGCCAATACGTCGTCGATTGTTGATGGAACCCAACCATTATGTTGCTGCAATGCATGTTCTACGACCACTGCTATATCTGACCACAAAATTTGCCCCGACAGGAAGGCGTCAACTGCAATTTCATTCGCTGCCGAGATGCAGGCAGGTGCGGTGCCTCCTTGTCGCCCTGCTTCATAGGCGATATTGAGGCAGGGGAAAGTTGATGTGTCAGGAGTCTCAAACTCAAGAGTCGATAGTTGTGTCCAGTCAATGCGCCCAAATGGCGTTGTGATGCGATGTGGATATGCCAATGCATAACCGATCGGAAGTCGCATATCTGGTTGGGAAAGTTGGGCGATGGTCGCCCCGTCTGTGAATTCAACCATGGAATGCACGATTGATTGCGGGTGAACGACGACTTCAATGTTGTCAAAGTCAATTCCAAAAAGTTGATGTGCTTCAATTACTTCTAGTCCCTTGTTCATCAGCGTTGAAGAATCAACGGTGACCTTGGGTCCCATCTTCCATGTGGGGTGCGCCAGTGCCTCATTGACCGTAACTGCCCGAAGGGATTCTCGGGATCTTCGGCGGAATGGACCCCCGCTCGCCGTCAGAACGAGACGCGCAACCTCGGAGGTATTCAGCGAAGATCGCAGACATTGATGAATCGCGCAATGTTCGCTATCAACTGGCACCAAAGTCGCCCCTGGAATCGCGCGTAATGGCTGCACGATTGGCCCAGCAGCGATGAGACTTTCCTTGTTGGCAAGGGCCAGGCGCTTTCCTTGGCGCAGAGTCTCAAGCGTCACAGGCAAGCCTGCGAAGCCAACCACACCATTTATAACTACATCAGCGACTTCAACAATGGCGGACAGATCATCAACAACACACACTTTGGGCAGGGCTTTTTGAACTTGGTTTCGTGCGCCCTCGTCGGCGACAGCTACGACAAGGGGTTTCCACAACAGCGCTTGCTCGATGACAATTTCTGCCGAATTACCAACAGCAAGTGCAGTTACGACATAGTCGTTCCTGTGTGCTGCAATCACGTCAAGAGTTTGAAGACCAATCGAGCCAGTTGACCCAGCGATTGCGACTCGCAGTTGTGACATGTCAATCAGTCTGTCAGTTAAACAATCAATGCAAACATGAAAAGCGTTATTACTTGATCTATTTTACCCAAGGTTCAAGCACCAACAATAAATAGTAGGCACTGGGGAGAACAAACAAGAATGAGTCAAATCTGTCAAGAACTCCACCGTGGCCGGGGACGATTGACCCGAAATCTTTCACATCAAGATTTCTCTTGAACATTGACTCAACAAGGTCTCCGAGCGGTGCCATGACGGCGATGACGACTGCCAGCAGAACCAAATGGCTTGCTGAGTTCCAGGTGTCTGACTGTGAACCGATTAATACGACTGCAACCAATGTTGCAACTGCGCCACCGAAAAGACCCTCAACAGTTTTACCTGGGCTGACCCATTCCCGAACAGGAGTACGGCCGATTGAGGAGCCCACAAACAATGCACCAACATCATTGGCAACGACACCCACCACAATCAAAAACAACGTGTCTGTTCCGACGAAAGATGGGATTGCCGGATTCGTTGAATACCTCAAAATGAGTGCCGCAAAAGAACCTAGAAGCCCAATCCAGACGACTGCCATTGATGTAATCGCCGTATTTGGCAGCGGCCCACTCTGGACTCCTTGAGCGCCAACAAAACCTATTGAGACAGCAATGAATGCGAAAGCAACAACCAACGGCAGCGCCGCGTCTCCGATCCAGTATGCAGCCAGCGGAGCCGACACACATGCCGCAATGCCCGCCAAGGTTCCAGGTCTATAACCTTTTTCCGTGACCTTGCCAAGAAATTCAATGCTTGCAAGACCCAAAATCACCGTGACCATTAAAAGCACGGCAACTGGTCGCCACATCTCAGCAACAACAAACACAGCAAACAAAATTAATCCCGTTGAAACAGCAGTCGGAAGGTCTCTTCCTGTCTTGCCACTCTTTGAAGACTTCCTGGCTCGAGCACCAGCGGCGCGGCGTACCTGCTGCGGACGCTCAGCGCGCGGTCTTTGACCACCAGTGATGTCATAAGACGGATCTCTTGGGGTCTCACGTGACTCGTCTTTTGGTTCGGGTCGACGTGTACGGTCACCTGTTGGATCTGTACCGATTGAAATTTTTTCAGCACGAGTTGTCGCCTCTGGTCTTTGCTGAAAGGTCTCCCACACAGTGGACGCGGAGTCATCTTTTGATTCGGTAAATTTCGGAACTTCACCAGTTGGTGGCTCGGTCCAATGCGGCAATGACCCCGTATCGCCAGACAATATCAGAGGCGCTTCGTTAGTGGGATCTTCGGCAAACTGCACTTTGCCGAAGTCCGAGCCAAAGTCCGTGCCATACTCGGAATCGTCATTGTTGTCTTCTTGGCGACGCCAAATGTCATCACTCATATTTATTCCCCCTTAGGAATGTACTTTGTTGGGTGTTGCTCATACTTCGAGAAGTTCTTGTTCTTTGCGGCTAAAACCTTTATCAATTGATTCAACCTGATCGTGCGTCAGTTTTTCCAGATCTTTCTCTGCCCGCTCAAGTTGATCTTTTGATATCTCACTATTTTTTTCCGCGTTCTCTAAACTTTTACGCACATCACGCCGCACATTGCGAACCGCAATGCGACCATCTTCAGCCATATTCTTGACCACTTTTACAAACTCTTTCCGACGCTCTTCAGTTAACGTCGGAAAATTGATCCGTATCACGACGCCATCGTTGTTTGGCTGCAGATTCAGGTCGCTTTCGCGGATCGCTTTTTCAATGGGTGTCATTGCCCCTTTGTCGTGGGGCTTGATCACAAGTGTTCGCGAATCAGGCACCTGAAAACTTGCTAATTGCTGAATCGGCACGGGCGAACCGTAGTAGTCGACTAAAATTCGCTCGATTAACGCTGGAGAAGCACGACCCGTGCGCACCGAACTGAACTGAGCCTGCACATGCTCGACGGCTTTTTCCATCTTGTCGATGGCCTCCAACAACGCCTCATCAATCACCCGACCAGCGTACCCACTGCTTCACCCTTGAGTATGGACTTGACATTGCCTGGCCTCAAAAGGTCAAACACGACGATGGGTAATGAGTTATCCATACAAAAGGTAATTGCAGTTGAGTCCATCACTTTGAGACCCTTGGTGATGACATCCATGTGACTAATACGGTCATAGCGAGTCGCCGTCTTGTCAATCTTGGGGTCTGCCGTGTAGACGCCGTCAACGCCAGAGTGAGTTCCCTTTAAAATGGCTTGCGCATCGATCTCCGCTGCTCTTAGAGCCGCCGCCGTATCGGTGGTAAAAAAAGGATTTCCAGTTCCGCCAGCCAAGATCACGACTCGACCTTTTTCCATATGGCGCTGGGCACGGCGGCGAATGTAGGGCTCCGCAACTTTGGGCATTTCAACGGCCGTCATTACGCGCGAGTGTTGACCAACTCGCTCAAGAGCATCTTGCAAAGCCAAGCCGTTCATGACCGTGGCAATCATGCCCATGTAGTCGGCTTGAGCCTGATCCATCCCTTGGCCGGCACCCTTTAGACCACGCCAAAAGTTTCCGCCGCCGACCACAATGGCAATATCAACGTCGAGCTCGTCGTGGGTTTCTTTAAGTTCTTGGGCAACTTGCTGAAGTACGGAATTGTCAAGCCCAAAACCAGTTGGTTCCGCAAGTGCTTCACCCGAAAGTTTGAGCACCACGCGAGACCATCGTGGTCTTGGATTCATCAGCCGATCTCCACCTGAGCAAAGCCGACAATTGTTGCCGCACCGATGAGTTGGGTGATTGTCTGCTTGTCATCCTTGGCCCAAGACTGCTCGAGCAAAACGACGTCTTTGTAAAAACCGTTCATTCGCCCCTCGACGACTTTGGCGATTGCTTGTTCTGGCTTGCCCTCGTTGCGGGTAAGCACCTCAAGCGTGGCTCGCTCTTTTTCAATGACATCTGAGGGGATGTCACTGCGCTTCAAATACTGCGGTCGAGCAAAAGCAATATGCACTGCTACTTCGTGGGCGATGTCGGCAGTCGAGCCAGAAAGTTCGACAAGTACGCCGTTTACCCCGCGTCCACCTTGTATGTGAATATACGAATCAAGAATATTTCCGACAGCAGCTTTCATATGAACAACTCGCCCAATTTCAATTTTTTCCTTAAGAGTAATTTTGAGATCTTCTAGTTGTTGATTGCGTTGTGCGACTGCTTCTGCACCCGATTCAACAATAAGTTCCAAAAGAGCATCCGACTCCGCAGTGAAACCCTCACTCGAGGCAACAAAATCTGTCTCACACTTTAGGTGCACCATTGCTCCGACGGACCCTTTGACGAGCAAACCAATAAGACCTTGAGTGTTATCACGGTCATCACGCTTGGCATTTGCTGCCAGCCCTTGTTCGCGCAGCCATTGCTTGGCATTTTCGATGTCACCATCATTTTCTTGCAATGCCTTTTTGCAGTCCATCATTCCTGCACCAGTTATCTGGCGTAGTGACTGCACTTCCTTGGCCGTAAATGTGGTGCTCACTTATTCTCCCGAGTCAGTTGTTTCTGCAGCATTAGTTGGTTCTGCTGCAGTGGCTGCCAGCCGAGCCTCACGCTCTGCTTGAGCCCCTACGGCTGCACGACGTGCCTCATCTTGTTGCTTCGCAAACGCCGCCTCTTGTTCTGCAGTGCGTCCCACTGGACCAGCAACACCAGCAGCAGGGTTGCGCTTTTGGGCAATGAATCGTCCCTCGATAACCGCTTCCGCAATTACCCTGGCCATCAAATCATTTGCCCGAATAGCATCGTCATTACCTGGGATCGGAAATTGAATTTTGTCAGGATCAACATTGGTGTCCACGACAGCAATAACGGGAATGTTTAGTTTGTTTGCTTCGGTGACTGCGATGTGCTCTTTTAGGGTGTCGATGACAAACACCGCGTTTGGACATCGAGTGAGAGCTGAAATGCCGGACAGGTTTTTCTGCAATTTCTCCAACTCACGAGTCAAAAGCAATGCTTCCTTTTTGGGCATGGCATCGAATTCACCCGAGGCACGCATGCGTTCATAATCCTGCATCTTGTTTACGCGCTTTGAGATTGTTTCGAAGTTGGTCAGCATGCCGCCCAGCCAACGCTCGTTGACGAAGGGCATGTTGCATTTTTCAGCAAATGACCGAACAGGGTCTTGCGCCTGCTTTTTCGTTCCGACGAACAAAATTGTTCCACCGTTCGCCACTAAGTCACGCACAAATGCATAGGCGGTCTCAACCCGCTCCAGCGTTTGGTCAAGATTGATGATGTGAATACCATTACGCTCACCAAAAATGAACTGCTTCATTTTTGGGTTCCAACGCCTTGTTTGATGCCCGAAATGAACTCCAGCTTCGAGCATCTGCCTCATTGAGACGACAGCCATAATACTTTCTCCTCTCCTGCGGTTAAAGGCCCATTGACAAGCGCCGAAGCGACCGCAGGTAGTCAAAGTGCATGAATTTTGTATTCGTTGTATTTACTTTGGATAACCAGTTTCCAATCAGATGTTCATCCGAGTGAATCCAAGTCGAGGTAAAGACTACCTAGATAGGAGACGATCCTGCTACCTGCTTGTTGATCTAGCAACCAATCTGGCTCTAGCGCGACCAAAAAATGGGGCCGGATCTAGGGGCTGGCGCCCACGCCGCACGCCTACGTACAACACTCCGAAACTATGCCCTACAAAATTGCCCCTGAGGAGAAGGTCTCCTGTGGCGACGACAACACCAGCATCATTCTTGCGATCTAGTAACTGACCGTATGTCAGCCTGAGACCACATCCGATGTCTTGCACCACGAAATGTGTGCCTGCCACCGTGCCCGAAAATGTAACCACGCCGGTGAATGCCGCGCGCACTACTTGGTGACCATCAAAGCCAATGTCCCATCCACGATGCCCCGCGCAGTATTCACAACTGGGCGCACGAAAACTGTTTACAATTTTACCGCTCACCGGTGCGGAGAGACTTGGTGCACATGATGCGACAGCAAGAAACAAACTAAACAGCATCACACCATGTGTGCAACTACCAGGATTTAGGACATACCTGCGGCTTGCAAACGCGAGCGCAATTGCAGAACCGCTTTGGTGTGAATTTGAGAAATACGGCTCTCGGTCAAGCCCATGACTTCTCCTATTTCTGACAAAGTCAAACCTTCGTCGTAGTACAACACCAGCACTGTGCGATCGCGCTCGGGCAATTGACGAATCTCGCCTCGCATTGTGGCACGCAGTTCGTCTTCTTCGAGCGCACGTCCTGGCTGGGTTTCGTTTGTTCCACTCGCTGGTGATGCCTCAAGAGCAACATGATCAAGTGGTCCAACCGAACCAGCGGCAATATCGGATAGCCAGGAATGAAACTCATCAATAGAGATTGCTAAATGCCCAGCAATGTCTTCGTCGTGTGGTACGCGACCCAGCGTTACCTCAAGTTCACGAATTGCATTTTGAATTTGTTGCGAGTGTGCCCGCACGCTGCGTGGCACCCAGTCAAGTGCACGCAAGCCATCTAATATCGCCCCCCGAATGCGCGGAATTGAGTAAGTCTCAAACTTTGCTCCTTGTGATGGGTCAAACTTGTCGATTGCATTCATTAATCCAAAAACACCCGCACTCACAAGATCGGCCGTATCAACGGATCGTGGCAGACCAGCAGCCAGTCGACCTGCCACAAACTTGACGAGCGACGCGTAGTGCACCACCAGCCACTCGCGCGCTGCAGCGTCTTTATTGTCGTGCCAAGCGGACCAGGCAGAATCAATACTGAATCGAATAGGACGAATGCTCATGCCCGTGGATGAGTTTGCCCATACGCGGTTCGCAGTCGCTCTTTACTGACATGCATATAGCGCTGCGTCGTGCTGGCATCGGCGTGCCCGAGCAACTCCTGAATTGATCGGGTATCTGCGCCGTTATCCATCAGATGCGTGGCAAAAGAATGGCGCAGTGCATGCGGATGAGTGCCTGCTGGCAGACCTATTCGTTCGGCAGCCGCGTCCAAAATGCGCGCGACTTCGCGACGGCCAATGGGGTTTCCGCGAGACGTCGCAAAAAGAATCCGACCAGTTGCTGGTGACGCAATTTCTTGTCGTTTAATGTTCCATGCCTTGAGCGCTTCAACAGCGGGGGTGCTGAGGGGGACAACGCGCTCCTTTGAACCTTTTCCGATCACGCGCAATGAAGCTCGACCCAAATCAGCACTTGTCACGGTCAACGCACAAATTTCTGAAACCCTCAGTCCGCTGCCATAGAGAAGTTCCAGGATCGCACTATCGCGGGCAATTCTCCAAGGCAATGCTTCAGTGTCTTGACTAGTGATTACCGCCAGCGCCGTGACTTCATCTAGAGGTCGAGGTAGCCGACCTTTGGGAACAGGCGTGTGTAGGCCCTTTGTGGGATCTTGTTTGATGGTGCCATCTCGTAGATGCCATGCGTAGTAGCGATGCAGAGATGCAATCCGCCTCGCGATTGTTCGGGATGTCGCACCACGCTCATGCATCAACGCAAGATACTCACGAATATGTTCTTTCTCGACATTTTGTGGTTTTGTCAAAGGTGTTGTATCCAGAAGCCATTCAGCAAAAAGTTCTATATCTCGCCGATAAGCAGATCGTGTGTTGGCTGCAGAAGAAGTGAGTGTTTTTTCAAATGAACGCAACAGCCAATGCGGAAGTCGACCGTCACGCTCGGCACAATCTCCTTTGGCACTTGTTCCCCGATCACGAAGGGCCGGTGTCCCAGAAGAAAAACAATCAGGACAATGCTCGGGATGTGCAATCGTCGCCTTGAGTGCAGGGGACTTTCGTGCGTCTTGTCCCTTACTCGCTGGAAAATTTTTGATGTGCCAGGCAAAATAGGAGCGGATAATGGCTCGCCGTTGCTCAACTGTCTCAACAGAATAACGACGGGTCTCAAGGCGTCGGATGTATTGCTGAAAGTCCTTAGACGAAATCTCTTGGGGGGTGGCGTGCGACTGCTCTGACATGTACTCACAAAAATGCATAAGTTCTGCAGCCCGGGTGGAACGTGTGGAATCAACGACGTTGAGAGACCTCACAAACCGTGAAAAAGCATATGCCTCGTCACGATGTGCAATCCTGTTTGCCTCCGACGCACGCGTGGAAGAGGTCCGTGCACTCATACCCAAACGGTACTTGCTGGAACCAGCCTCTCGCTGTTAACTAATCAAATTCAGGATTTTGAATACACAACAAGAGCCTCCCACCACCCGCCAGTCTGTGTCACCCAGCCACTTTGCTCGAGTCGTCCCAGAGCGACTGCTACATCGCACACCGCCTTTCCGAGACTGATTGCCAGCCAATCAATCGTGCGTGGCTCACCCCTGAGACAATCAAGAACATCAGCACATAATTCCGTCGGAGTCATTCGCTTGTCGACAGAACCGTGTTGGCGCGATGTGTCAAGACCGAGTGCCACCAACACATCGTCAACGTGCGTCACTGGCGCACATCCATCACGCAATAGTGCATTTGTTCCGCGCGATGTAAGCAGTGTCGGAGAACCAGGCACAGCCAAGACGGTGATGTCGCGTTTTTCTGCCTCGCGCACCGTAATCATTGACCCCCCTGCTTCGGTTGATTCAACAACAACCAAGACTTCGCTGACTCCGGCCAAGATGCGATTGCGCAATGGAAATCTAAAGGCCTCGGGACTCGTACCTGGTGGAGACTCCGAAATCAGAACTCCGTTACATGACACCCACTCCCAAAGCTGTGAGTGTTCTCGCGGATACACGACATCAAGCCCGGTTGCCACTACACCAATCGCCTTTCCGTTTGCCCCCTCTTTGGCGGCGCGCTCAACCCCCCGATGGGCATGTCCATCAATGCCACGCGCGAGACCGGATACGACGGCAACTCCAAGTGTTGC
>SXGU01531770.1_pt1 | contig 86704 bp, 71 predicted proteins | sample 3174531 | NCBI WGS metagenome assembly SXGU01 (sample SAMN11356863, study PRJNA531348) | freshwater metagenome | isolation source: freshwater sample F1-140 | place: China: Fuxian Lake, Yuxi | collected 2017-12-25
GGGGGCAAGGTGATATTTCCCGTAACGCTTTCCGAAAAACGCTTCTGAGTCTGGCACCGAACGATTAGAAGTTTATGAGCACGACCTTGAGCCAGACTGCCAACTGCCCCAACTGCGGCAAGCCGCTTCCCGCCTCGGCCCCAGCGGGCCTTTGTCCCGCCTGCCTGCTCGCGCAGGGCATGGATACTGATCCCGGCGGCAAGCCGGGCCGCTTCCCGCCGCCGCCGGTCGAGGAAATCGCCCGGCTCTTCCTGCAGCTCGAAATCCTTAGCCTGCTCGGCGCGGGCGGGATGGCCGCGGTTTACAAGGCTCGGCAGCCGGCACTGGACCGGTTCGTCGCGCTGCGGGCGGGCATTGCGCTCGAGGCGCAACGGACGGGGTTTACCTTCGACCCCGCCACTCACCGCAGGCAGCAATTTCGCGAGCCCGGCGACCCGCTTTGGAATATAGCAATGCATGGTGCGACGGATACGCCCACCGGAACGCAGGCCGCCACCGTGATGTCGCACAGTTCCACCGATTGGCAGGTGGAAATCGTGTCCGTGGACCAGACGGGCAAGACACGCCCGCACCGCTTGGTGTCGGGCAGCGGCCTTCCTAGTGGCGGTGAACTTATGGTTTGGACTTACATGTTTATCGGCGTGCCGCTCAAGGAGGTGAAGGAATTCCGCGTGGCCGTCCACCATCTGCGCAAGCGCTACCGTGCGCTGCTGCGCGACGAAATCGCCCAAAGTCTCGCCGACCCCGCGCAGGTGGAGGCGGAGCTGCGCACTTTGCTGGCCGCGCTGGCGGCGTGAGGTCGTGCCCGCGGTTGCAACCGCCGTGTTGCGCGTGGATAAATCGAAGCCGCGCCGAACTGCGGTTCCTCATGGACGGCGGTTGCAAACCGCCGGCACGCGCTCACCGACCGGACACCAGCACTATGTTCGAGTATTGGATGGTGTCGCCAGTGCGAATCAAACCAATCGCCTTGGGCACACGTTGGCGGAGTTGCTCATGCGGCTCGAAGTCCACGGCGCAACCTTGGAGTGCGCGGAGGAACTCGTTCTTGGTCTTGCGCGCGTTCTCCTTAACGAACTCCTGCGCCATGTAGGCCTGGCCGAAGACGAAATTCTGCCGCACGGCGGCGAGCACTTGCAGCACGGTCGGCACGTTGTCCACGAGCGAGATGTCCACCGTCTCGATGCCCGGCCAGAGCGGGAAGCCGCGGTCGGCGATGACGAGCGTGTTCGTGTGGCGCACGCGCGCGAGGAGCGAGTTGAGGGCGGGATTTAGGATGCCAGTGATGAGCACGCTGGGAGATTAATCCCGGCGGGTGCGCCAGCAAGGAGCTTTCAGGCTGGCCCAGAAATCTTCATGCTCTCGCCATGCAGCGCTGTTTCCGTGCTCTCGCCCGCGTGTTCATGCGCGTAGTTTTTCCGTCGGTGAGACAGCTCCCGGCCGCGCGCCTGGCCGCCTGGCTGGCGGACGGCTCGCAGCCCAAGCCGCTGCTGTTGGATGTGCGTCAACCCGAGGAATTCGCCGTGAGCCATCTGCTTGGCGCGCGGCGCGTGGAGTTCGGCGATGACGCGAGGGCTGTGCTGGCCGACGTGCCACCGACGCAACCCATTGTCTGCTACTGCGCGGCGGGCTTCCGCTCGTCCAGCATGGCGAAACGGTTGGCCGAGGCGGGTCACACGGAAGTCTTCAATCTCGAAGGCGCGATTTTTGACTGGGTGTGCGAAGGGCGAGCGCTCGTGGGCGCGGAGGATCAGCCAGCCCGGGAAGTTCACCCGTTCAACTGGCTCGGCCGCCGACTCCTGTCGCGTGAAGTTTGCGCAAACGCGCGTCCGTTGAGCCACTGAGCCAACCCAGCTACGCACTACTTCCACCAGTGCGTCAGCAGCGGCGCGACGACGAGGCTGGGCAGGTAGTTCGCCAGTGGGACTTGGCGCAGGCCGAGGATGACCACGGCAATGCACATCACGACGAGGCCGCCCGCGACACGGATGGAGTTGAGCAGCAGCGGATCGTTAAGCTGGTTCGCCAGCGCGTTGGCCAGCAACGTGAGCGTGCCCTGATACGCGAACACCGGCAGCGCGGCCAGCAACACGCCGGGGCCAAACGTCGCCGCGAAACCCATCGCCGCCAGGCCGTCCATCGCGGACTTGATGGCGAGGATGCGGAATTTCCCAGTCGTGCCGTCCTCGAGCGACCCAAGGATCGCCATCGGCCCCACGCAGAAGAGCAATGTGCAGGTGATGAAGCCCTCGCTGAAGCGGTTGTCGTTCGTCGGGCTCGCGCTGGCGATGCGCTGCTTGGCGTATTGGCCGAGCTTGTTCAAGCCAGCCTGCAGGTGCAGCGCCATGCCCAGCCCGTTGCCCAGCACGAGCGCGAGCATCGCAATGCCGAGCTGCTTCACCACGCCGCCGAACGAGCCACCGATCCCTTGCCAGACCATGCTCAACCCCACCCAGATCGTGAACGCCGCGAGCACGAGCTTGATGTTCGTCTGCGTCCGTGCAGAGAACTGCTGCGACGCCCGCAGCCCGAGAAACCCGCCCGCAAGGATGGCCACCGTGTTGATGAGCGTGCCGATCACGCCGCGACTGAACCACGCGGGCGAAGTCGCGGGAAGGCGAAAGCTCCGCACCCGTGCCGGCGACTTCCAGTCGCCACGCTCCGCGTGGACGACTCGCCGCCGCTCCGAGTTGGGAATGCCCCGGCACGAGCACGCACTTGCCTGCCCCCACGTCGCGGCCTAAAACTCCGCCGTGTCTTCCAATCAACGCGAACTCTGCGGCGTCCTGCCGGTTTTCCAAACGCCTTGGCATCCCGACGAGACCCTTGACCACGTCACGCTCGAACGCGAAATCACCTGGCTCCACGACTGCGGCGCGCACGGCATCGTCATGGCGATGGTGTCCGAGACACTGCGCCTCAGCAGCGAGGAGCGCGAGGAACTCGCGGCGGCAGCGACCCAGTTCGGTCGCGCGCGCGGAGTCGTCGTCATCAGCGTCGGCGCGGAGTCCAGCAAGGTCGCCGAGCGTTACGCGCGGCACGCCGAGTCCGTCGGCGCGGATGCGGTGATGGCCATTCCGCCCGTGTCCGTGGGCATCGGCGAGGGGGAACTGCTCGCCTACTACCGGCGCATCATCGAGGCCATCCGCATCCCGGTCATCGTGCAGGACGCCAGCGGCTACGTCGGCAAGCCCATGCCCATCGCCATGCAAGCGCGGTTGCTCGACGAGTTCGGCCCCGAGCGCGTGCTCTACAAGCCCGAGGCCAGCCCCATCGGCCCGAAGCTCTCCGAACTGCGCGACGCCACGGGCGGACGTGCGCGCGTCTTCGAGGGCACCGGCGGCATCGCGCTCGTGGACTCCTTCCGGCGCGGCATCGTGGGCACCATGCCGGGCGCGGACCTCATCCGCGGCCTCGTCCCGCTCTGGCACGCGCTCGCCGCCGGCGACACCACGCGCGCCGACCGCATCCACGGCCCGCTCGCCGCGCTCATCTCGATGCAGACCAGCCTCGACGCCTTCCTCGCCGTGGAGAAACACCTGCTGGTGCGGCAAGGCATTTTCAAGAACACCCTCGTCCGCGGCCCCGTCGGCTTTCGACTAGACGCTGAAACCACGCGCGAAGTGGACCGGCTCTTCGACCGGATGATTGAGGCGGCGGGGTGATGCGTTGCTGAAATGCAGCGCCAGTGTGGCGGCGGTTTGCCTACTTGAGGTGCGCCGCTTCCTCGCTGGTGATGGCGGGCCAGACCTTGAGCTTCTGCGTGTGGGCAAGGACGCGCTGGTAGCTGCGCGTGTCGAAGGAGAGGAAGGTTTTCGCATGGCACTCGACGGCGGCGCTGACGTGCATCACGTCAATCGCGCGGAGCTTGGGCCATCGGTGCGCGTAGTGGCGCATGAGTCCGGCCGCGCGCTGGGCCACGGCGTCGGCATCAAGCTGCAGCCGGTAGAGGGTCTGTCCGTCGGCGAGCGCCCCCTTCAACTCGTCCCAGACGGCCTCCGCCTTCGCGGGATGATTCGTCCAGAGCGCCTTGGCGACTTCCGGCCAGTGGAGGAAGGTGAAGGGCAGGCGCGGTTCCTCCTCCGCCATGTAGCGGCGGGCCTCGGGGGTGTTCACGTCCACCGCGTAGGCGGCGGCGATGAAGCTCGTGTCGGCGTAGTTCACCGCTCGCCGTCCTCCTCGCGCTGCCGGGCCACGATGCCGCAGGACGCGGGCTTCATGCCCATGCTGTCCAGCCATTCAAAGTGCTGCTTCCACGTGCGCCGCTTTGCCTGCGCGGCAGCGTCCTTCACCAACTCTTGAAGCAGGCTGTAGGGAGTGTGCCCGCGCACCTTCGCCGCGCGAGCAAAGCTGCGCGCCGTCTTTTCATCCACCCGCGTCTGGAGGAGTGTCATACGCGCGACTGTAATCCTGGAAGCAGCGGAGTCAACATTGCGGCGGGACACCACGGACGCACGCCGAGTCATGGCGGATCACTTGGAGCACCTCTGTCGTGGCGCAAGTCCGGTGAACGCCGCCGCCACAACGATGGCTTCTCCACAGAGTGTCAGAGCGGGTGCTGTGCGAAGGTGAACTCTGACACGGGCCGTCCGCCGACGAGGTGTTCCTGGATGATGCGTTCCAAGACCACCGGAGTGCACGAGTGATACCAGATGCCCTCGGGATACACGACCGCGATGGGACCGCGCGCGCAGACTTGGAGGCAGTTGGCCTTCGTGCGATAGACCAGCGCCTGCGGGCCGACAAGGCCCAGCTCCTTCAGCCGGCGCTTGAGATAATCCCACGACTCGATGCTCGCCTCGCGCGGGCTGCACTTGGGCTTGGTCTGGTCTGCGCATAGGAAGATGTGGCGGCGGAACTTCTCCACGCCCAGCTCTGCGACGAGCCGCTGCAACTCAATTTGCAACTCTGTGTTCATGACTGGCGGGTGCCACCCACTCCGAGCGCTTTTGGGGTGATGAGGAAACTCAGCGAGCCTTCCAGTTTGTCGGAGGTCTTCACACAGGCGACTGCGCCCTTGGACAACTCCAGCGAGTCCGCGCGATCCAAATCGAGCATTCGCCTCACCCGAGCGGAGAGCGACGGCTCGTGGCCGACGAGCAGAACATGGCTCGCCTCCGGGAGTCGGACTAGCCAGTCGGAAAAGGTGTCGGGGTCCGCCTCGTTCAGCAGGACCGAGACTTCCTGCGCCGTGACCGGCTGCAATTCGTTCGTGATGTCGAGCAGGATGGCCGTGGTCTGCTTCGCGCGCACGAGCGGGCTGGTGAATGCCAGATCGAAGGCGACTCCGGCACGACGCAGCAGCCGCGCGAGCTTGCGCGCCTGCCGTCGGCCGGTGGGCGAGAGCGGGCGCTTCGCGTCATCCGCGCCGTCCAGCGCGGCGGCGTGGCGGAGGAAGTAGAGTTTCATCTCGGACACAAGATTTAGAATGACCAAAGACCAATGACGCAATGCCCAATGAATGCTCAATTTCCAATACCCAATGCCCGGCAAGCGTCTTGCGGCTCCCAGCGCTCCATTGGGCCTTGGTCATTTTTTGGGCATTGCGTCATTGAGAATTGGTCATTCCCCGCTACGGCTGCGGCTGAAACACAATCCTGCTGAACGCCCTCGGCGCAAACTCCGCCTTTCCGAAGTTCGCGCTGCTCGCACGCACGGCCTTCTCTGTCCAGCTTTCCAGCGCAATCGTCAGGCTGCCGCGCCCGGCGAAGAACACGCGGATGTCGCCGGCCTGCACCGGCGCGGTCTGCGCGCGGTCGGTGGCGAAGTCCACCTGCCCGATGCGGTCCATGGGTATCTCGATGAAGTTGTCCGCGACTGCGAAGCGCAGCTTGCCGTCCTTCAGCTCCACCAGGCGGCCTGCGATGGTATCGCGGTTCACCAGGCGACCCACGTCGTTCTTCACGTTGGGCACGAGCGCGGCGACGTTTTCATCGAGCCGCCCGTCCCACTCGCTGATGCGGAGGTTTGCCAGCCGCATTGGTCCCGAACCCTGATGCACGAGCCGGATGCCGGTGCCCTGGCCGCCGAAGCCCTCGGTGTCGACCCACTGCTTCGCCAGGACGCCGTTGATGAACACGGTGATGGTCTTCTGCTCGCGGCTGGTCTTGATGCCGATTCGCGCGCGGTTGGTCTGCTGGAGCTGCGGGATGACGGCCATGCCGAGCTGGCGCACCGGCTCCTTGTGCTTCACGAGCAGGAGCTGCGTGGAGTAGCTATTCAACTGAAGGCTGTAAAACCCGCCGAACGGAGGCTCGTCCGCTGTCTGCGCGAGGCGCACGGGCTGGAGCGAATCCGTGTAGAGCGCGATGGCCAGCGCGAACTGCCCCTGCCACGCGAGGTCGAACTCCAGCGAGGAACTCGGCGGCAGCTTCACGTCGCGCGCGATGGACGCGGGCTGCGTTGCTACAAACGCGCCGTTCACGAAATGCCATTCCCCGGCAGCGATCACCCCGCCGAGCGCCTTGCCCATCGTCCAGCCTTCCAGCCCGTCCGGCCCGGCGAAGACCGCGCGCGGCGTCGGCCCAGCCGGGCGCACGCTGGCGACGCGCGGACGCGGCACCGTCAACGTGCCAGCAAACCACGTCTCCAGCACGAGCTGCTGTTCATTGAGCGACTTGAGGTTGCCGGAGATCTCGTCGCCGTTGGTGAGGCGGACGAAGCAGAAGTTCGGAGAGTTCGCGGGCGGTGGCAACTGTGCACCGAGGTGGATTTCCGCCAGCGCGGCGGGCTGGAACTCAATCGAAGCCGCCGCGTCCGTGTGCCGCCAGCGCAGGCCGGTCGCGGGCGAGATGGACTCAAGCTGGCCGGTGAGAAGGTCGCCGTTGCGGAAGAGGAGGGCCTGAGGGGTTGAGGCAGAGCCGGCGCCGAGGGTGAGGGCGCTGAGCAGGGCCAGGAGCGTGATGCGTGATGCGTGATGCGTGAATGACGCCGGACACCCGCGAGCGACGGCACGCAACACGCAACACGCAACACGCAACACAGCTTTCATCTCTCGAAAAATTGTTGCAGCTCGGCCCCCATGAACGGGAGGTCCAGCACCAGCGGTTCACGGCCCGGGTTGAAGCGCAGCATCCGCAGCCAGCGCGCGTCGAGCGCGAGCGGGCCGAAGTGCGGGCTGACGCCGGCAAGCTGCTTGCCGTCCCAGCGCGGCTGCGTGAACGCGACGGTCTCGCCGCTGCTCAGGTGTGCGTGCGCCTCGCCCGCCGGACGATTCGTTGCGGGCGGAGTGACTGGAGCGAGGACAACCTGCGTGATCCGGGTGAGGGGAATTTCCAGGCTGCCGGCGGTCGAGGTCAGCGTGAGCTTGCCGTCGCGGATGGCGCGCACGTCGCCCAACGCGCGGTCCTGGTTCGCGAGGCGGACGAGATGGCCGGTGAAGTTCGTCGCGACGATTTCTGGCTCGCTGGGGCGGCCGTCCCACGCCGAGACCTTGACGCCGCTCAACTGAATTCCGCCCTGGAGCATGTAGAACGAAATGCCCGTCCCCGGCAGTGCCGGGCCGCGCGCGGCAGCGGCGGCGCGAACCGCCTCGGCGACGGTCGGCGGCAGATTCGGGTCGAGCGCTGGCACGGCGGGCTTCACTAGGTTCGGGTCGTTCCACTGCTGGATCACGTTGCCGTCCACCACCAGCGTGACCGCGCCTGCCAGCAGGTCCGTGCGGATCTCGACACGCATCTTGCGACCCGGCAGCGGCACGGGGATCTGCGCCTGGCCGAGGTGCTGCATTCCGAACTGGCCCTGCCCGCGCATGAGGTTCACGTAGCCCAGACCGAGGTTGAACTGGTAGCCGCTGGCGGCAAAGTTGAAGCGCTCAACCGCGTCGGTGTAGAGGCTGAAGTAGAGGTTCAACGCCCCGCTGCTGCCCACCTCGAACTCCACGCGCGACTGCGGGGGGAGCTTGAGGTCGCGGCCCATGAAGGCGTTCGCGCTGCCGGAGAGCACGCCATCGCGGAACTGCCATGCGGCGGGCGTCGGCCCGGTGGCCCAGCCCTCCAGGCCGTTGGGTCCGTCGTAGAGCGTGGCGAATCCTCGTGCGAGGAACGCGAGCGACTGCACGCCCGCGCGCGGCGCGCGGAGCTTCCCAGCGAACCACGTCTCCAGCTCGATGTGCGAGGCGTCGAGCGACACGAGGTTGCCGGTCAGCTCGTCGCCGTTCACGAAGCGGAAGCGGCAGGTGTGGTGCGCGCTGGACTGTGCCGGGGGCGGTGCGGTTTGCGCGAAGCGAATAAGGTGCGCGTTGTTCGGCAGGAACGCGATGGGCGCAGCGGACGCCGGGTGTTTCCAGCGGATGCCAGCCGGGTCAATCGCCTGCAACGAGCCATGCAACCGGGAGCCATCAAGGAACTGAAACACATCTCCATCGGGCGCTGCCGGGCCTGCGAGAGGCGCGAAAATCTGCGCATGGCCGGGCGGGGGAGCAAAAACCTTCGGTGCCGGGCGAGGGGCGGGAGGTTGGATCAAGTTCTGTGCGCAGAGCGGAAGTGCGGTGGCGAGCAGGAGCGCGGCGAGCAGGAAGTAATTAGTGATTACTGATAAGTAATTGGTGATCCGGGTCGAGAGCGGGCTGGCATCCGGCTGGTCACTCATCGCTAAACACTGATCACTTATTACTGAGCATTTCTTCACGCGCGCGGGAATAGAAGCCCTCACGGCCCGCCCCATTCATCCACCGGACCGCGCGGCGTGGAGGGGTTGAAACGCAGCGCGCGGATGGACTCCGGCTTGAGCGTCAGCCGGCCAAACACGGGGCTGACGGCGGTGACCTCGCCCGGCCCCCACTTCTCCAGCGACAGCGTGAGCCGCTCGTTGCGGTGCAGTGTGACCTGGACGCCCTCGACCTTCGGCAGCTCCGGCGCAGCGTTTACCGGGAAGGCGATAAGCGCCGCGCGCGTCAGGGGAATCTCCAGCTTCGCGCCCGCCGGGTTGAACGCGAGCTTGCCATCACGAATGCCGTGCAGCGTGCCTGTCGCGCGGTCCTGGTTCACGAACTCCACGACGGCGGTGTCGGGCGGCGGCACTTCCACAAGCTTGTCAGGATCGGCTCCCGGCGCGCCCAGCGGTTCGCGATCGCGGTCCACGCGGCCGTCCCACGGCGTGATGCGGATGTCACTGACGCGGACGCGGGAGTTGGAGTTGTAGTTATAGAAGACTACGCCGGTGCCGGGACCGGGCGAGCCCATGCCCTTCCACTCGTGGACCTTCTCGCCGTCGGCCAGCATCGTGGTGATCTCGGTCTCCGTGTTGACGAGGAAGGTGAGGCGCACCGTGCTCTTGTTGAGCATCTGCGGCACGCGCGCCCCGCTGGAACTGGTGGCACCGGCACCGGAGCGGCGCATCGAGTAGATGTAGCCGGAGGACGATGTGTAGAACTGCCAGCCGTCGCTGAAGTCGAACTGCTCCGTGTTGCGCGTGAAGAACGAGAAGCGGAAGAAGGGCTGGCCCTTCCACGCCATGTCGAACTCGATGCGCGCCTTCGTGGGCAGATTGCACTCGCGCCCGAGCGTGCCCACGGCAGTCCCGTAATACGCGCCGTCGCGGAAGGTCCACGCGGCGTTCGTGTTCGCGGTGGCGGCGCGGCCGGCGAGCGCGGCCTCTGCGCCGGCGGCCCCGACGACGTTCAGGTTGTTCAACTGCAACGCACCGAGCGCGCGGACCCGCGCCTCGGCGAGCGCGTTGGCATGCGCCACCACGAGCGCGCCCATGCCGAGATCCGCCTGCGCCTGCGCAAGCTGCTGATCAAGTTCACGCGTCTCGGCCACGCCAGCACCCGCCGCGAGCGTCTGCAAAAGCCGCGCGCCCAACTGCGCGGCCTCGGCCTTCATCAGAGACTTGAAGCGCGTCTCCTTTGCCTTGTCCCGCGCGACAGCGGCGGCGTCCGTGAAGTCCTCGAACCAACGCGAGAGCGCGCGTTCGGAGGCGACATCCGCGTCCACGGCGGCGCGCACCAGGTCGGATTTGATGAACTCGCCAGCCGCCGCGGCCTTCTGCGCGGTCTCGACGAACTTCATGATGGCGGCGACTGCGTGCGGCTGGATGGCAGCGGGTGCCGCCGCTACTGCCCGCACGCCGCCGAGCAGGTCATAGGTCCGCGTGAGCGCGATGGCTGAAGGGTCGTTCTTCAAATGCGCCAACTCGCGCAGCAAACGGCTCGTGAGCAGCGCGCCTTCGCGGCGGATGACAGTGCGCTGATCGCTCCCGCCCTCGGCCTGCTTCTCCAAGTCAGCCTTAATGGCCGGCGCTTTGACCAGGCCGGCCTCGATTGCGAGCAGAACCAAATCGGTCTTCAGGTAGTCGGCCACCGTGGCGGCCAAGCGGGCGCGGGATGCCATCGTGGAAATCTCGGGCACTGTGGGCTTCTTGTTGAAGGCGGGCGCGGGCGCGGGGTCGCCGGGTGCAAGCTTCGGTGGCGGCAATGGCGGGCGCTCGCCGGGTTGGGGAAGCTCCTTGAGCTTGCGATCCACTTCCGCCTTCACTGCCTGCGCGGCTAGGTCCACGGCGGACGCTAGCGGAGGCTCGGCGCGTTTCGGTAGGACGCGGATGGGCAGGACGGGCCGCGGTGGCGCTTTCGGATCAACCGCGTTGGCCGGCTGCTTCGCCGCTGCCTCTTCCATTTCCTTCAGCCGCAATTCCAAAGCCTGCTTCAAGACGGGTGAGCCTTTCTCGCCGAGCTTCGCTATCTCCTCCTTGAGCTGGATCACGGCTTCCTGCGGCGTCGGCTCCACGACCGGCCGGGCTGGTGCCGCGAAGCGAATGGCGGGCATGAAATTCACATTGTTGCCGGCGGCATCGAACCCGATTCGGTTCACGGTGGCGGAGCCGGTGCTGACCTTCCACTCGTCCGCCGCGCGCGGGCCGTCGTAGAGCGCGGACTGGCTGCTGCCGTAGAAAGACAGGCTCGCCAGCCCCGAGCGCTGGCCGCGCAACCGCCCGGCGAACCAGGTCTCGATCTCGAAGCTCTCGCCATCGAGCGACAGCAACTGCCCCTCGAACTCGTCGCCGCTGGCGAGCTGCACTCGGCAGACAGGCGCGGAATTGGTCGGCAGCGCCAGCGCGCGCGCGGGCATGCGGATGCTGTTCAGGTTCGTGGTGGTGAACTCGATGGGCTGCCGGGCGTTGGGATGCCGCCACTTGAGCGTCTCGCTGTTCAGAGACTCGATCTCCCCGCGCAGGAAGGAGCTGTCGAGGAAGGAGACGGTGGCGGGGGGGAGGTTGGTGGCGGGCAGGTTTGTTGAACCAGCCAGCAGCGCAAAAAGAAGATAACTTCCAATGTTCAACTTCCAACGCTCAACGTGCGAAGGCGCGCACTTGGACGTTGAACGTTGAACGTTGAGCGTTGAGCGTTTTCCGACTCCAAGTTGAAGCTTCCTACCGTTCATAAATGGGCAGGAACCGGTAGTTCAACGCCAGCGACAGCAGCGACGCCGCCGTGCCGAAGGAATTTCCAAACGACCCGTCCCAACTCCCGTCCTTGTTCTGCGTGGCGGCGAGGGACTTGATGTTCGCGCCGTTCCACTTGCGCCACGCGTCCGGCGAGCTGTGGAAGTAAGCCTGCGCCGCGTAGTAGAGGTAGTATTGCTGGTAGTGCGCGTCGCCAGCGGCGGTCTGGAGATACTGCCACGCGCCCTTGAACTCCGCCGTGTCCTTCCGTTTCGCCAGCGCCTGGACGAGCACGCCGATGGCGCACCGCGTCGCGTTCGGCCCGCTCGCGCCGGTGTAGCCGTAACCGCCCTCGGGAGTTTTGCAGCTCGTGAAATACTTGAGGCCCTTCTGAATCGCATCCTCCGGCACCGCGAGGCCCGCGTTGCGCGCGGCGAACATCGCGACCATCTGCGCGCCACTCACGGTCGTGTCCGCGTCCGAGCTTTCCGGCGAGTAGCGCCAGCCGCCGTGTGGGTTGCGCGCCTGCGAGGCGACGATGAGGTTGATGGCGCGCTGGAGCGCCGGGCCGAGCCGGGCGTCCTCCACCGCACCGTAGGCTTCTGCTAGCGCGAGGGCACCGAAGCCGTGGTTATACATCGAGGTGCCGATGTAGCCGGTGTCCTTGTTCTGCTGCGCGAGCAGGGCGTTCAGCCCGCGTTTGATGGCCGACGCGTAAGGGCCCACGTTCGGGTCGTCGCCGTGCGCGAGCATCGCCACCACGCACAGGCCGATGACGCCCGGCTGCCGCCCATACACATCCGCCCACGCGCCCTCCGCCGACTGCGACTTGATGAGATACTGCAAGCCCTTCACATACATCACGTCAATCGCCGCCGGGCTGGCGTCGGACTTCTCGATGAAGAGCTGTTGGGCGGAGGCTTCGCAGAATGACCAAGGCCCAATGACCAAGGCCCAAAGAATAACCAATGACCGGAGCGCGGCGTTCACGCTGCAGAAGGTTCCGATCAGCAAAAGGCGCAAGGACATATTCAGACAGCCGGACGTTGCTGCGGCCTGAAGGCCGCGCTCCACTGACGCCTTCGCGCTCACGGCTTCGCCTCCACGGCCTTGAAGAAGTTCTCCAGCGCCTCGCGGAACTCCGCCGGCACCTGCCGCGTCACGCCGCTGCCTTTGCCGGTGCGGCGCGCCGCCGCCTCGGCTCCACGCGCGTCGCCAACCGTGCCCGCGCTGGCCTTGTCGGTGTTGCCGCCGTTTTGATTCGGACCGCCGGGCTGCTGGCCGGGCTTCATGCCGATTTGCGCCTCCTGCTGCGCCATCTGCATCATCATCTCGGCCTCCGCCTGCGCCTGCTGCTGTTGCTGGCCGTCCTTGGGCTTCTGCCGCTTGGCCTGCTCGTTGATGAGATTGATGAGGTCGGTCAAGTTCAGCAGCGCGTCGTTCTCCGGCTTCTGCGCGGGATCACCGGTGAGCTTGTCGAAGAGAGCTGACTCCGCGTCGCGCATGCCGTCCTGCGTGTTGAGCAAGAACTCCTTCGCCTCCTCGATGTCGTTGCTCATCTGCAATTTGGTCAGGTCGCCGCGCAGCGCACGCTGTTGCTCCCCGACCTTCAGCGCCCCTTCGGCGTAGCGGGGGTTCTGCGCCTTCTCCTCTTCGAGCAGCATCGTCTGCTGCAACACCCGCATCTCGCCCCCGCGCAGCCGGATCGCCGCCATCAACATCTTGAGCAACTTGTCCTCCTTCGGCTGGCCCTCGCCTTCGCCTCCGCCGCTTTCCTCCTCCGGCGGCTCCAGCTTCTTCGACCAGCCGGCAAAGCGCTTCGTCCAAGTCGCGAGGTTGCCCATTGCGTCCATCGAGATGTTCGCGTCAATCAGCCCGCGCACGCGGTCGAGCTCGTTGGGCGTGTTGACCTCCTTCATCTCCTTGGCGACCTCGCCGTAGTTCGCGCGCTGTGTGCGGTCGAAGAACCGGCTCATCTCCGCCACGACCTTCTCCGCCTCCACCTTCACGCCGCCTTGGTCGCCGGCCAGCGACGTGTTGATTTTCTTGTAACGCTCCGGCAGCTCGCTCGGCAGCAGGCCGATGGTCTCGCCCACCACCTTGCCGAGCTGCTCGCCCAGGCCCTTCTCCGACTCCGAAAGTTTCTTCAGCCGCTGTGACAGCGTGAGCGCCTGCAAGTTGTCGAGGCCGTCGTTCATCTTCTTCTGGAGCGCCTGCAATTTCTCCAGCGCCTTCTCCTCCGCCTCAAGCGCCTTGGTCGCCTCGTCCGCGCGGTCCTTTGCCTCGCTGCTCTCCTGCGCTTTTTGGAGCGCTTGCTGCGCGTCCTTCATGTCCCCCTTCGCAAGCGACTTCATCTGCGCAAGGTTCTGCGTCCACTCGCGGAGCGTCTGCTGCGTGAGCGTCGGGTTGCGCATCGCCTCGCGCACGATGTCCTGACCCTGCTCCGCGATGCGGTCGAGTTGCGCGGCGTTGCGCGCCTGCTCGTCGGCCTGCTCGCCGGCCTTCTTCGCAGCCTCGTCGGACTTGAGCTTGTCCTCTGGCAATCCCATCAACTCGCGTGTCGCGGCGGTGATGGCTTCCTCCTTGCGCGTGACTTCCTCGACCTGTGCGAAGAGCGCGTCCAGCTGCTGCCGCACCAACTCTGCATGCTTGGAGAGGCTGACGATGTTGATGCGATGCGTGACTGACTCCGCCGGCTCGCGGCCCGGGAGGAAGTCCGTGGCCAGACCCTTCACCTCGACGACCGAGTCCGCCGGGATGCGCATGACCGTGGGGCTGAACATGAACGTGTTCGTGAAGCGGCGCTCCTGCGCGCCCGTCGCCGACTTCCTGAACTGCGCAATCGCCGGCGTGTTCGTCGGGTCGAGCGACGCGACAATCTCGGAGGTGACTGCGCCTTCGCGCACGCCGAAGTCATCCGATGCGGAGAACCTCAGCGGCAGCACATCGGTCTCGAGAATCGAAACCTCCATGCCGAGGTCGCCGAGGTCCACGCGTGGCGCGCCGTCCTTCATCGGGCGCAAGGCCAGCAGCCAAGGCGCGATGGGCTTCAGTCCGAACTCATCCCGCCAATCGAACGTGGCCTGCGACGACGCGTCGAGCTTGAGCGAGCCACTATTGAACTTCTCGCCCGAGAGCAGCAGCGACACCGGCTCGGTCTTGTCCACCGTCACCTCCGCCGACGCAAGCGGGCGCGTGGCGGTGCCGGCCAGCGTGACGCGGCTGCCTTCGAGCACGGGCAACGTGGCGTTCTGCACGACTTGGTTCGTCGCCGGGTATTGCAAGTAAGCCGGGAGTGCGACATTCGCCGCGAGCTGCTTGAGTGCGGGGCGGTGCAACGGCTTCACCGCGATGGTGTGCGTGGCGTCGCCGAGGCGGACGCGGAGCGAACCGTTCTGCGTCTGGCCGGGGATGGTGAGCTTGGCCGAGCCGTTCTTCACCGGCGCGGAAAGTTTGGACTGCAACTCAAAGCGCCCGCTCGCGCTCGCGGGCTTCCAGAACGAGCGGTAAGTCACCTTGGCCACCAGCTCGAACGGCTCACCATGCGGCACGACGAGCTGCGCCGGCACGTTCTCGAGCGTGATGAACGTGTAGCGCGGAATGCCGGCGACCGGCACCGCCCAACGCTGAAGCGCGTTCCAACCCGCAGCTGGCGCGACGGCGAACGCAAGCACCACCGGCACCAGCCCCGCCGCGAGCGCGATGCTCGCGAGCCGCGCGGGCCGGGAGTTCACCACCTCGAGGAAATCAAACTTCGCCGCGTCCGCCGAGACTTGCCGGATGGCCGCGCGGCAGAGCGCGAGCGACATGTTCTGCGGTCGCTGTTTCTCCTCCGCGAGTTCCACGATGCCCAGCAACCGGTCGCCGAGCCGGCGATGCCCGTGCTGCACGACGTTCGACAACGCCCGCAAGTCGCGCCGCTGCCAAATCCAGCTCCGACACCACCGCACCGCAAACCACGCCGCACCCGCGAGCCCCGCAAGCAACAGCGCCGTGCGCAGCGCCTTCGGCGTGTCCCCGACACGGTCGCACAGGAAGAGCAGCGCGAACGAAGCTGCCAGCGCCGCGACCCCGCCGGCCACCGCGTGCGTCGTCTCCGTCCGCCACAGCGCGCGCTCCAGCGCCGCGAACTGAGCGCGCAACGAGTCAGGCAGGGAGATGCGGTTATCGGAGGCCATTGGAATGTCTGACGGACTGTAACACCCGGTTGCTCCGTCACAATCCCCAAGTTCCCTGAGCCAGCGCCCGTGCCGGCGTGCTTCCAGCCGCCGTCTGCGGGCCACAGCAATTCGAGCGACGCTCAAGCACTCAACCCCCAACACGGCGGCTGGAAGCCGCCGGCACGGGCCGCATCCCCACAGCCCGCGCAGCTTCTCCTTCTCCGTCAGCCCCAGCGGGAATTTCTTCGCATGCGCGTGCGTGGCGATACCAGCGAACTCCCGCAATGCCTCGTGGATGTGCTCGGGGCGAATCTTCAGGCCCTTCTTCTTGTCCAGCGCAAGCGTCGCCGGGTTCAGGTTCACGCCGAACTGCTTCTCGTCCGTTGCGCCGATGACGCGGTTGCCCTTGATGCCGGGGGCGAGGAACATCACCGAGCCGATGGACCAGTAGTCTTTGCCGTTGCCCTTGTTGTAAGTCGGCGTGCGGCCCATCTCGCTCTGGATGACGATGACGAGCTTGTCCCGAATCTTCAGCGCCTCGGCCCGGCGGATGACGTAGGCGATGCCGGCGAGGAACTCGGGGATGAGCTTCATCTGGTCCACGTCGTTGTTCTGATGGCTGTCGAACTGGCCGATGCTCAGGTTCGCCGAGACGCAGACGCCGGCCTTGAACGACGCCAGCGCAATCTCCGCCTGCTGCGCGAGCCGCTCCTTGGGCACGTCCTTGGGAATGTGTGGCGTGACGCGCGCCATCGTCTTCGAGTTCACCTGCGCCGCGTAGAGCATGGACTCGGCGGCTCCGCAGCTCGCGCTGTTCCGCCAGCGCCTGCTCGATGCGCGTGAGCGCGAAGTCCTCGTGGTAGGGCGAGCGCAGGTTGCCCTCGATGTGGTCGGCGTTCGCGATTTTCTGGAGCGACGGCAGATACGGCACGCGCGACATCGCGACGACGTTGCCCGTGGCCGAGTAGTTGCCGAAGGTGAGGAACGAGAGCGGGCAGGTCGGCCCCTTCGCGGCGGCCACGAGCGCGGCGAAGGTCGGGTAGGCGAGGCTGTCGAGCTTGCCGGTGGCCATGTAGCGCGCGCCGGGCGCGTGGTTGTTCACCGAGTAGTCGAGGCCGTTGAACGTGAGCAGCTCGGAGCCGAACTCGGCGTAGAACTCCTCGTTGCTCATGCCGCCAGTCTTGTGCTTGTCCGTCGGCGCGAATTTGTCCGCGCCTTTCGTGAGGATGTCGCCCTCCTTGTAGAGGTGGTTCATCTCGTTGACGCCCTTGGGGTCAATCAAGTAGGTCGTGTCCCAGCCGCCCGAGGCGTTGAAGACGATGTAGAACAGCCCCTCGTAAGGAGGCTCCTCCTTCACCGCCGCGCGCAGCAGCGAGGTCATGCCACCGGGGCAGGCGAAGTCAAGGCCGGTGAGGGCGCAGAGTTTTAGGAAATCACGTCGCATAAAAATCTGGCGTGATCGGCGTTGTTCCAAACGCTGGCCGTCAAGAAATACGCCGCCCGTTTCGGAGAATCAGAGGCTGGTCTGAGCAGGCACGCGGCTTGCCCGCAAGTGGCGGCGGGTGTAAAGAAGGTCCATGCAAACAAGCATTGACCTCGACGAAGAGCTGCTTGACGAGGTGGCGAAGGCGGAAGGCCTGAACCTCAGGCCCACCCCGTCACGCTGCTGGCGGAGGCGAATCGGAAGCATGACCAATTACCCAATGACCAATGAATGACCAATTGCCCAAGCCCAACCGGAGGGCGTCGTTGGGCGTTGACCTTGTGAAAACTCGTGGTTTTCGCATGGCCAGGGAGCATTGGGCATTCTTTGGTCATTGAACATTGGGGACTGGTCATTCTCCCATGCGCAACCAATCTGAAATCTCCGCCCTCCTCACCCACCCCGGCGTCATCGCGGTGGTTCGCACGCAGCGGCCGGAGCAGGTGCTGCCGCTCTGCGCCGCGCTCGTGGACGGCGGCCTCACCGCGCTGGAAATCACCTTCACCGTGCCCAACGCCTGCGAGGTTGTCGCGGCGGTGGTGAAGGAGTTCGGCGACCGCGCCACCGTCGGCGTCGGCACCGTGCTGACGGCGCTCCAGCTCCAGTCCGCGCTCGCCGCGGGCGCGGAGTTCTTCGTCACGCCCATCTGCCGGCCGGAGCTGGTGCCGCTGGCGCACGCGGCGGGCCGGCCCATCATGCTCGGCGCCTACACGCCCACTGAGGCGCAGCTCGCGCACGAGGCCGGCGCGGACTTCGTAAAACTCTTCCCCGCCGACAACCACGGCCCGAAAGGCGTCCGCGCCTTCCGCGCGCCGCTGCCGCACCTGCGCATCGTCCCCACCGGCGGCGCCACGCTGGCGAATGCGGGTGAGTTCATCAAAGCCGGCTGCGCCGCCGTGGGCGTCGGCAGCACCTTGCTCACGGCGGAAATCCTGGCGAAGAACGACTGGCCTGCGCTGCGAAAGCTCGCGGCGGATTACGTCGCGGCGGTGAAGGCGGCGCGTCAGCCCGCGTAGGTGACGACGTGAGGAGTCTCTAACTTCTCCTCCGTGCGGGATTGGTCTCGGGCGTGGGAAAAAGGCAGAGACTCGTCACCTACTTCGCGACGGTCATCTCCGGGACTTGGCTTGCGAGCAGGCCGTTCACCGCGCCGGTCATGGGTGCGGCGGCTTCGGTGAAAACTTCATCGCACACGGCCACCGGCAGCCGCAACGTCGCTCCCGCCGAATCCAGAAATCCACGCACCGTCCGCTGTCCGTAAAGGATCAACCCTTGCCGCAGCGGCAGCGAATACTGCGCAAGGAACACTCCGAAGACCAACGTGTGCCAGCCGTGCGCCTCGCCGTTCTCCACCGCTCGCAGGTAGCGCTGCACGAGCCGTTGGTCGCGGAGCGGGCGGAGCTTGCTGAGTTGGCGACGGCCCACGGCGGCACTGGCGGCGCGGAACTCGCGGAGCCGCGCGTCCGCCCCGAGCGCGCGGTCGAGGGCGACAAGTTCGCGGAGTTCACCCCGGCACGCGTGGCCGTGCGCGGCGAGGATGGCGGGGAGTTCCACGGGCAGCAGGACTTGCTCACGATAGCCAGCGAGGAAGCGCCGGAGCGTCGCCTCGTCACGAACGGCTTCCAGCGTCAGCGCGGAAGCGGCGAGGGAGAGTGAGGGCAGCGCCTCCGGTGCGCCGAGCTGTTCCAGCAGTTCGCGCGCGTCGCCGGTGAGTTCCGGGGCGAGCAGTTCGTTGGAGAGGGCGCTTTGGGTCATGCGACGGGCGGAAGATTCCTGAACGCGCGGGCAGGGCTGCCCGCGCTACGCGAGGTGGAGATTCTGGAGGATACGCCTGGTGGCGAGGGCCTTGTTCAGCGTGTAGAAGTGGATGCCTTCGGCCCCGTTCTTGAGCAGGTCGGCGCATTGCGCGGTCGCGTATTCAATGCCGAACTCGGTTGCGGCCGCGTCGTCCGCGCCGCACTTGTCGAGGCCGGCGAGGAAAAGCGCGGGCAGTTGCGCGCCGCAGAGGGCGGTGAAGCGCTTCACCTGCGAGCCGCTCGACGCGGGCAGGATGCCGGGCACGAGCGGCACGGTGACGCCTTTCTTCGAGAGGTAATCGCGAAAGGCGTAGAAGTCGGCGTTGTCGAAGAAAAGCTGCGTCACGACGAAGTCCGCGCCGCAATCAATCTTGGCTTTGAGCCGGTCCCAGTCCACGAGCTTGCCTTCCTCGCACGCGATGTGGCCTTCGGGGAAACCGGCGGTGCCGATGCCGAAACCGCGGAGTTCGCGCAGGTAGCTGACGAGCTGGTGGGAATACTCAAAGCCGCCGGGAGTCGCCTTGAACTCGCCACCGGCGGGCGGGTCGCCGCGCAGCGCGAGGATGTTTTTGATGCCGCGCTGCCGGGCCTCGGCGAGGACGGCAGTGAGTTCGTCCTTCGTCGCGTTGACGCAGGTGAGGTGCATCATCGTGGTGAGGCCGTGCTCGCGCTGGATGCGGTCCACGATGCCGATGGTCTTCTCCCGCGTGCTGCCGCCCGCGCCGTAGGTCACGGAGCAGAAGTCAGGGCGGAGCTTCATCAGCTCCGGGATGTGTTTCTCGAAGAGGTTCTTCTCGCCCTCGTTGGTCTTCGGCGGGAAGAACTCGAACGAGATGACGGGCTGGCCTAGAGCTTTTTTGGCCGCGTGGATGTCGCGGATGAACTGAATCATGGGCGGGAGAGTGCGGGGGGACGGCGCAGGCGGCAAGATTGCAGTGGGCCGTTCTGCGTGCTGCGTGTTCCGTGCTCGCGTTCGTGGCGTCCGGCGATGAAACACGCAACACGCAACACGCGTTCGCCGCCTCAGAACTTCACCTTCGGCGCATCCTTCTCGGTCGCTGGCGTCTCGAAGAACGGCTCTTCCTTGAAGCCGAGCATCCCGGCGATCAGCACGGCGGGGAAGGTCTGGATGCCGGTGTTTAGCTTGGTCACCGTGTCGTTGTAGGTCTGGCGTGAGAACGCGATGCGGTCTTCCGTGCCGGTCAGCTCCCCTTGGAGCGACGTGAAGTTCGTGTTCGCCTTCAGGTCGGGATACGCCTCGGAGACGACGAGCAGGCGCGCGAGCGCAGAGCTGACTTCGCCCTCGGCCTTGATCTTGTCGGCGGGCGTCGTGGCGCTGGTGGCGCGGGCGCGGGCGGCGATGACGCGCTCCAGGGTCTCCTTCTCGTGAGTGGCGTAGCCCTTGACGGTCTCGACGAGGTTCGGGATGAGGTCGTGGCGGCGCTTGAGCTGCACGTCAATCTGCGCCCAGGCGTTCTTCACGGCCTGGCGCAGCGCGACGAGGCCGTTGTAAATGCCCACGCCCCACAGGCCGACCATGATGACGATGGCAACCACCACTGCGAGGAGGATCAGGAACGGAATCATGGCGCGAGCGTAACAGCGGCAGGCGGCTTGGCAATGGCGGGGAGGCTACAGGCCCGAGCGGGGTTTGTAGGTTGGGCCAGGGGTCTCGCCGCCGCTGTGGTGGCCATTCGATTCTTAAGCTCAGTGCCAACGCGGGGCTCCCATGGCCCGACTTTTTTCGTGCCTTTTCATCTGGGCAGCCAATAATCCCCTGCCATGACCATTTCGATTCTAGCGGTGTTTCTGTTCGTGACAGTCGGCGCTTTGGGGCGGCAAGTCGGAGCGCTGCGTATGAGCATTTCACTGGTGGGCGTGATTGTGGCGCTCTTCGTGGCGGGACCGCTCGCACCGTATTTTCGCAAGGGCCTTGAGCTGGTGTCGAAAAGCCCCATCGTGATCTGGTCGCTCGCCGCGCCGCTGGCCTTCCTGGCGGTCATGCTGGTCTTCAACAGCATCGCGGTGGCGGCGTATCTCAAGATCGGCAACTACTACAAATACCGCGCGAAGGACGACATCCGGATCCGCTGGGAACGCATGGACAGCCAGCTCGGCCTGTGCGTGGGCATTGTGGCCGCCGTGGTGTATCTGATCGCGGGCAGCGCGTATGTCTATCACGTCGGCTACGTCACCAAACAGGTGGAGTCGCCGGGCGACAACCCGTTCTGGCTGGGCATGGCCAACAAGATGCGCGACGACCTCAGCAGCACGAAGTTCGACCGCGTGGCGGCGGCTGTGACGACGGCGTCGCCCAAGTTCACCGAGACTGCGGACCTGCTCGGGCTGCTGTATCACAACAAGGAATTGCAGTCGCGGCTCCCGGAATACCCGCTGTTCATGTCGCTCGCAGAGAACGGGGAATTGCAGAACTCCTTCACGAACGAGACCTACTCCGTGCTGCTGCCGGCCAAGACGAATGTCGCCGCCATCCTGAAGGATCCCACCACTGAGACGATCCTCAACCACCCCGAGATCCGCCGGGTGATGGGCGAGGTGGACCTCGCCGACCTGCTCACCTACCTCAAGACGGGCAAGTCTGAGAAATACGCCAAGGAGCTGATGGTTGGCAAATGGCAGCTCGACATCAACAGCACGGTCAAGCAATACGCCCGCGCCGATCCCAAGCTCACGGTCCCCAACCAGAACCGGCTGCGCGGCATGCTGCGCTTCCGCATGGCGGATTACCTGCTCGTCACCACGCCCGACGAGAAGGTCTATGTGAAGGGCACGCAGAAGCCGCTCCCCGGCTTCGCCAGCCTGATGACCCAGCTCTTCCAAGTCCCCGTGCCGCCGCCGCCGCCCACCAAGCAGCCGCCGACTCTCTTCACCGGCTCATGGAAGAAAGAGGGCGACAAGTATCAGATCAGCATCCAGACCGAGCAGGGCGAGAAGACGGCCGACGCGAACTTCGTCGAGAACGGCAAGCTGTCGGCAGGCGTCGGCCCGAACACGCTCGTGTTCTACCGGATTGACTGAGGCCCGGCGGGTTTCAACCGGCAGCGGGGCGATTTCGAGGCAGCACCAGCTTGCTTGCTCGCGTGAGATGGATCAGGAATCCAAGTTGATTGCGACGCCGGGAATCAGCACGCTTGCGGAGTGAGCCAGCCCAACATCTCCCAGCGTTCTCCCCTCGTGCAAAAAGCCGAACCCGGCACCTGGTGGTGGTGCTCCTGCGGCCTCTCGAAGAGCCAGCCCTTCTGCGACGGCTCGCACAAGGGCACGGAGTTCAGCCCGACGAAGGTGGAGATCACGGAGGCGAAGCAGGTGGCGTGGTGCCTGTGCAAGCACTCGAAGACGGGCGCGTTCTGCGACGGCAGCCACAAGCAGGTGTGACGCGCGGGCGCGCCGCTATGACTCCGGCGGCGGCGTGCGACGGAAGAACTTCGTCACGTTGTCGGCGTCGGAGTCGGCGAAATCCACCGTGGCGCCGGGCGCGCGCTGGCGGGCAAGCTCCATCATCGTGTGGAGGTTAATGACTGTTGGCACCGCCTTGTCCGCGACGATTTCAGGGGCGATCTGCGTGTCGAAGACCACAACGAGGAGGCAAGTGTCGTCCACGTGGCGGATGAGCGTGTGGAAGCCGGTGCCGCTGATGCGCAACTGCGTGAAGAAGTTTTCCTTGAGCCGCTTCGACATGGCCTGGGCTGCGTTAAAGGCGTTCGAGGCGAGGCTGGCGAACTCGCGCACGTCACCGGGCAGCTCGCCGCCGGCGCGCTGGATGAGGTAGCCCGCGCTCTCGACGACCATGGCGGACAGCACGCCGCTGCGCGACACGAGATCCTTGAGCAGCACGTCGAGCTGCTGCACGTCCTCCGTGGTGAGCTGTGGAAAACCTTTCATGGGAACGCGGGGCGCGGAACGCGGAATGCCGCCAGCAGACCGCTTCATCACTTGCCGCTGTTCAGATACTTGTTGAGCAGCAGGCCGGTGATGGCGTTGAGCGTCTCGAAGACGCCCTCGCACTTGGGCGCGATGGCGGGGAAGCTCGGCACCTGCACGTCGCGGTTGTTCAGGAGGAAGTCCATGTATTCGACCGGCGCGGGGTTGGCGGAGTCGCGCTTGTTGTATTGGAGGACGTAGGGGATGTCGGCCAGGTTGAGCTTCAGCGTCTTGAGGTTGTCCTCCATGTTTTTCAGGCTTTCGACGTTCTCCTCCATCTTCTCGTAGGTGGAGTCGGCGACGAAGACCAGGCCGTCCACGCCGCGCAGCACGAGCTGGCGCGTGGTGTTGTAGATAACCTGGCCGGGGACTGTGTAGAGCTGGAACTTGGTCTTGTAGCCCTTGATGGTGACTGTCTCCAGCGGGAAGAAGTCGAAGAAGAGCGTGCGGTCCGAGCTGGTAGCCAGGGAGACGATCTTGGTCTTGCTCTCCGGGTTGGCGGTCTGGACGTTGCCGTAGATGGACTCGAGGTTGGTCGTCTTGCCGGACTTGGCGGGGCCGTAATAGACGATCTTGACCTGCAGTTCCTTGGTGGCTTGGTGGTGAAACATAGGTTATTTGCGCTGGCGGGCGATTTCGGTGGCGATGGTCTGGAGCTGAGGCAGCGGAAGCAAGTGTCCTTTGCGGCCCATGACTGTGAAGAAGATTTTCTCGAGCTTGAAGACGGCCCAGTGGTGGCCGTCGGCGACGAGCGAGATCATCGTGGGATCGCCGAGCTTCATCTGGCGGGACTGCTCGCCTGTGAGGGAGAAGAGCTTGGGCAGCGCGTAGGCGAGCAGCTCCGGCGGCAACGTGGCCTGCATCTCGGCGGCGGCGAGGTGGCCTTCCTGCAACGAGAGCATCGCGCCGAAGACGCCGGGGAAGCCGATGACGGCGTGGATGATTTCCGCCGGCGTCCAGTGGGTTTTCTCGGGCTTGCCGAGCGCCTCGCCGAGCTTGGTGTCGGCGGCCACGGGCGCAGCAGGCGCGGGGGGCGGGATGGTCAACGAGGCGACCGGGGCGCGGTTCACGAACGTGGTCGAGCTACTGTCGCCGCCGGCGGCAGGAGACTTCGCGCCGCTCCTCATGTTCGACATGAAGGCCTCCACGAGCACGCGCAGGGGGAGTTGCAGCGATGTGCTGTCCACCGCCGAGGGGCCGACACCGGGCTTCATCCATGCGCGCAACTGGCCCCATGTGAAAATCACCTTGCCGCTCTTCATCGCGTTGCCGAGTTCCTCGCGCGGGAACTCCACCGAGACATCGCCGAGGTCGGTGGCTTCCTTGCGGACGTTCTCCGGCCAGCCCACGGTGAGGACGGAGAGCTTCACGAGCACGACGCTTGAGGCGGGAGCCTCTCCGGCGGCAATCGGTCCAGATGGAGCGGGGGCGGACTCGACCGGCGCGAACGCGGGCTGAAAGGTCGTGAAGGTGGTGCCGCCCTTGGTCGCTTCCGGTGCGGTATGAAAGGAGGGCGCGAAGGGCGGGGCCGCTGGCGGCGCGGGCGCGAAGGCCGGCGGAGCGACGGGCGCGGGCGGCGTCACTGGTGCCGGAGCCGCAGCGGGTGTGGGGCCGAGGCCGGCGAAGAAGCTTCCAGCCGCCGGCTCGGCCTTCTGCGCGGGCTTGCGCTTGAGCAGCGGCCCGGCGACGCGCAGCACTTCCGGCAACGGCAAATCCACGAGCGCGTCGCCCTGGCCTCCGGGGCTGATCAACCCGGCAGGCGCGGCGGCGCGGAGTTCATCGAGCGTGATACGCACCGCGCCTGTGGCGAGCTGCGCAAGCACCTTGGCCGTTGGCACGTTTATTTTTTCGTCCGGGCTGGCGGCGCGGGTGGCGAGCGGTTTGAGGCCGACAGGCAGGCGGTCGAGGACGGACTTGAGCGAGATCGCGAGGGTCTCGGGCACGGCGTCCGAAGGCAGCGTGGCTGCACTGGCGGGTGGTCCCCCGCCCGCGGCTGAGAGTCCTTTGATGGAGTCCAACATGCGGTTTTGGCCGTGATTTCACGCTGATTTTCGCGCGGAAATACGCCCAATATTCTCCCAAATCGCTTGAAGAGGCAAACAAAAAGGGCACACTCAAGCCCATGCACATACAAAACAAAATTCTCATCCTCGACGACGAGCAGCAATTCATGGAGTTGTGCAAGGAGTTGCTGTCCACGTTGCCGGCGAAGCCCGACGTGCGCACCGCATCCTCCGGCGCGCACGCCATCGCACTGCTGGAGGCCGAGCCGTATTCGCTTCTCCTCACCGACCTGCGAATGCCGAACATAGACGGTTTCCAAGTGCTGGCCATCGTCCGGCGGCGCTTTCCTAGTCTGCGCACGATGGTGATGACGGGCGTGACCGAGGACGAGTATCGGACCCGCGCCTACGCGATGGGCATCGACATGTATCTGGAGAAGCCCAAAACCTCGCAGGACATCAAGATGTTTGTGGACTGCGTCGAGTCGCTTCTGGCGCGCGAGGAGGCGGGCGGCTTCCGTGGCGTGCAGAGCAAGACGCTCACGGACATCGTGCAGATGGAAAGCCTTTCCCAAAGCTCCGTGACGCTCAAGTTCACCAACGGACCCTTTGTCGGAAAAATCTGGCTGCTCAACGGCGACCTCATGGATGCCGAGATGGGCGAGCTTCAAGGCGAGGACGCGTTCAAGAAAATCATGTCGTGGCGCGCGGGCACCTTTGAGCACCTGCCCGCCGACACCAAGCGCGAGCGCCGCATCATGAACTCCGTCCAGGGCCTCCTGCTCGACTCCGCGCAGATGCTCGACGAGATGGCCGCCGGCGAAGTCCCCGGCTCCGGCGGCGAGAAGGCCAAGGCCACATCGCCGCTCGCGGAGCTGGGCCGCAGCCCGGGCGTCGAGTTCGTGCTCACCACCGAGATGGGCAAGGGCAAGAAATTCGAGCACTTCGCCTGCGAGGCGCCCGACAAGACCGCCGCCTGGGCCGCGCGCGCCGCCGAGCGCTTCAACCACCTCGGCGAAAAGATCAAGGCCGGCACGCTCCAGCAGATCGTCACCACCGGCACGCAGCGCGGCACGGGACTCGCTCCCAAGGGCGAGAAGGTTCTCTGCGCCGGCTTCCAGAGCGGACGCACAGCGGGCCAGATTTTGGAAACCCTCAAAAAAATGGCAGCACAATGGGCCTCCTAGATTTCTTTTCCTCGAAGAAGAACGCGCCGGCGATTGACCGCCTGCCCAGCGGCAGCTTCACCGTGGACCGCCACGGAAACGTCCTGACCTCCACGCTCCCGCGCTCCTTCGACGAGGCAAACGTCCGCGAGATCGGCAAGACGGTGATGGAGGCGATGGTCTGCGCCCGCGAGGCAAACCTGCCCGTGACCGAGATGTCCATCCACTTCAGCGGCCTCAAGATCACCGCCAAGGAGCAGGGCGGCGGCGTCATGATTTTCCTTGCCCCCGTCCGTTGACGCGCACTAAATCGCCCCCCCGGAAGCTGCTTATGCGCAAAAAGAAACTCGACCAGCTCATTCTCGAACTCGAAACCCACGTCGGGTGCTGGAAGCAGTTCAACCACTACCTGTCCCTCGCCCGCTCGAAGAACTTCACCCCCGAGGACGAAAACCAGTTCCTCGAGATCAAGAGCAACATCGCCCAGGGCCTCCAGATGCTCATGAGCCAGATCGAGGGCGGCGGCGCTCCCCCGCGCGAGGAAGTCCAGGCCCTGCTCACCAACGCCCCCTCCATCCGCTACATGGGCGAGCTGGCCGACAACTCCCTGCGCGGCCTCGAAAACCAGTGGCACAAGATCTTCCTCGACTGGCAGAACGTCCTCGGCCAGCTCAAGGTCAAGCAGAAGGAGCTCGAGGGTCAGTCCTTCTTCGGCAGCCTCTTTGGGAAGAAGTAGGCGAGACAGCGGAGTTGATAGAGGGAGAGTTGATAGTTGATGGCTTCCGACAGCCACTCGCCTCTATCAACTATCAACTCCCCGGGCTGAATTCCTCCGCGTGGTAGCTGCTGCGCACCATTGGTCCGCTGGCGACGTGGACAAAGCCCATCCCCTCCGCCCGCGCCCCCAGCTCTGCGAACTTCTCCGGATGCACAAACTCCACGACCGGCAGATGCTTCAGTGTCGGCTGGAGGTATTGGCCCAGCGTGAGGATGTCGCACTCTGAGCGGCGCAAGTCCTCCATCGCCGTGAGCACCTCCGCTTCCGTCTCGCCGAGGCCGAGCATGATGCCGGACTTTGTGAAAATGTCCGCCCGCCGCGCCTTCACCTTAGCCAGCACGGAGAGCGAACGGTCATAAGTCGCACGATGCCGCACGCTCGGCGTGAGGCGACGGACGGTTTCGAGGTTGTGGTTGTAAATCTCCGGGTTCGCCGTGAGCACGCACTCGATGGCATCGTCCTTGTCGAGGAAGTCCGGCACCAGCACCTCAATGACGATGCCGGGGTTCGCCGCGCGGGTGGCCTCGATGGTCTGCCGGAAATGCTCCGCGCCGCCGTCCGAGAGGTCATCGCGCGCCACCGCCGTGATGACGACGTGCTTGAGACCCATGCGCTTGGTCGCCTCGGCCACGCGCTGCGGCTCGTCGGCTTCGAGCGCGAGCGGCCTGGCGGTGGAGACGGCACAAAACCCGCACGCGCGCGTGCAGCGGTCGCCGGCGATCATGAACGTCGCCGTGCCCTTGCTCCAGCACTCCCAATGATTCGGGCACTTGGCGCTCTCGCAGACGGTGTGGAGGCGCAGGTCGTTAAGCAGCTCGCGCGTCTTCGTGAACGCGCTGCTCGTCGGCAGCGAGAGGCGCAGCCACTCGGGCAGGCGCGTGCGCGCGGGAGGCAGGGCAGTGAGGGTTTCCATCGGAGAAATCAGGAAATGACCAATGACCCATGTTCAATGTCCAATGAATGACCAAGCCCGAATGACCAATGCTGGTAGGGCACGGTGTCCTCACCGCGCCGGTTGGGCGTTCGTCCGGTTCGGCGGCGGGCTGGGGATAGACGCGCCCTACCACGCCGCGTCCGAGCGCAAATGGGAGCCCCAAGCCGTCCACTGATCATTGGGCATTCTTTGGTCATTGGGAATTGGACATTGGTCATTCCCACCCATTCTTCTTCCACCACTTCTCAATCTCCGGCGGGCCGAAGTCCCCGAGCACCTTGCCATCCACCTCGATGGTGGGCGCGCAGGTCTGGCCGGAGAGGCGCTCCATCTCGTCGTAAGCCTTGTCGTCGGCCATGACGTTGAGCACCTCATACTCCACGCCCCGCGCGTCGAGCCAAGCCTCGGCCTTCGAGCACCACGGGCAATAGGGTTTGATGAAGAGGCGGACGCGGTTGGGTTTCATGCGAAGGTTATTTGAGACTGCGGAGAGCCGCTTCCGAAATTCGGGACTGCCCGGGAATTTTGCTCGAAAGCCAGCCGCCGATTTTGGCGCTGGGATGGCCGGGGGTAGTCGTTGCGCGTCTGGCCTTGCGATTTCACGGCGGAAAACTAACGCAGCAATTGCCGGGACGGAAGCGGAATGCCGCGCCTGGCGGCCAGCCCCGGGCTTGGGCCTATGCGGGTTGAGCCTCCAACGTCGTCCCACCCAGCGCTGCGGGCGTCTCGTTGAAGTGGCCGAAGTGCCGGAACTTCCCGTAGCGCTGCCGCAACCGCTCGCTGACCGAGAGCGCGTCCAGTTGCGCGAGGTTTTTGAGCAAGCGCTTCTGGACGGTCGCGGCGGTCGCCGCGGGATCGTTGTGAGCGCCACCCATAGGCTCGGGAACGATTTCGTCCACGAGGCCGAGTTCGAGCAAGTCCGTGGCCGTGATCTTCAGCGCCTCGGCGGCCTTCGGTGCGGCGGCGCGATCCTTCCACAGAATCGCCGCGCAACCTTCCGGGCTGATGACCGAGTAATACGCGTTCTCCAAAATCAAAACCCGGTCCGCCACGCCGATGCCCAGCGCCCCGCCGGAGCCGCCTTCGCCGATAACCACGGCGATGATGGGGACTTCCAGCAACGTCATCTCGCGCAGGTTCACCGCGATGGCCTCGGCGATGTGCCGCTCCTCCGCGCCGATGCCGGGATACGCGCCCGCCGTGTCAATCAACGTGATGATGGGCATGCCGAACTTGTCCGCCAGCCGCATAAGCCTGAGCGCCTTGCGGTAGCCCTCGGGGTGCGCGGAGCCGAAGTTGCGCAGGATGTTTTCCTTCGTGTCGCGCCCCTTCTGCGTGCCAATGACCATGACGGGGCGTCCCGCCAGCTTGGCGAAACCGCAGACCATCGCGCGGTCGTCCGAGTAAAGCCGGTCGCCGTGCAGCTCGGAGAAGTCCGTGAAGACCGTGCGGAAATAGTCCAGCGTGTAAGGCCGCTTGGGATGGCGCGCGAGCATCACCCGCTGCCACGGCGTGAGGTTCAGGTAAATCTGCCGCCGCGTCTCCTCCATCTTCCGCTCCATCTGCTGAACCTCCTCGTCGAGGTTGATGCCGATGGAATGCTTCTCCGGATGCTTCTTTAGCTCGTCGAGCTTGCGCTGCAACTCGAAGATGGGCTTCTCGAACTCGAGCTGATGTTTCATGCGGTGCTTATTTTAGGGAGCGTGCGCGGTAGTGGCAACGCGAATTCCCGCTCTCGGAAGCGTGCGTTGACAGTCGCCAGCCCCGACTCCTAGCCTGACCGCACCAGCCATGAAAAATCTGCCGAGCATCCAGTCCCGCCGTGAGTTTCTCGCCTCCTCCACCGCCCTAACCTCCGGTGCGTTGGCGGGTTGTGCGACGCCCGACGGTTCCTTGAACCGGGGCTTCATTGACGCCCATGTCCACGTCTGGACACCCGACACCGCCGCCTTCCCGCTCGCGCCGGGCTACCAGCCATCCTCGATGCAGCCCCCAAGCTTCACGGCAGAGGAATTCCTCGCCCTCTCGCGCCCGCACGGCGTCACGCGCACCTTGCTCATCCAGATGAGTTTCTACCGCTTCGACAACCGCTACATGACCGACACCATGCGCCGCTTCCCCGGCGTCTTCGCGGGCGTGGGCATCGTGGATGACAAGGCCGCGCGCCCGCAGGACGCGATGCGCGACTTGGCGAAGCAAGGCGTGCGCGGCTTCCGCATCAACCCTGGCGCGCAAACCGTGGACGCATGGCTCGGCTCGCCCGGCATGGCGGAAATGTGGAAGTGCGCCGGCGACGACGGCCTCGCCCTCTGCCCGCTCATCGGCCCCAACGCGCTCCCCGGCATCGCCGCGATGTGCGCGAAGTTCCCGCGCACCCGCGTGGTGCTCGACCACTTCGCCCGCATCGGCGTGAGCGGCGAATTCCTCGAAGCCGACATCGCCGCCCTCTGCGCGCTGGCGAAGTTCCCGCATGTCCATGTAAAAGCATCCGCGTTCTACGCGTTCGGCCAGAAGCGCGCCCCCTACCTTGATTTCGGCCCGATGATTCGCCGCCTCCGCGACACCTTCGGCCCCCAACGCCTCATGTGGGCCACCGACTGTCCCTACCAACTCCGCCCCGGCCACACCTACGCCGACTCCGTCGCCCTCATCCGCGACCGCCTCGACTTCCTCTCCGCCACCGACCGCGACTGGATGCTCCGCCGCACGGCGGAGAAGGTGTTCTTCAGCTGATCGGCACAGGCCAAAACCACTCCCCAGAACACGCCCAGCCAGTGGCTCAAGTGGCTTGGCACAACGTCGAAATCAAACGCCACGCTCGGCGCGCTCAAGCCCACCGAGTCGAACGCGAACTTCCCAATCGCACCCGCCAGCAGCAGCGCTCCGAACATTTGCTGCCGTCCACCCGCTCGCAGCCAACGCACCGCGAGCCAGCCCAGCAACAGCGCGTTGAAACCAGAAAGTCCGCCGTAGCGCGCCAGCGAACTATCGCAGAGCAACAGACTCACGCTCAAAACCGCCCCGCCGATAAGCAGCCCACGCCCAATCAAACGCCCACCCGCACGACGCAACGCAGCAGCCAGCAGCGCAAAAATCAGAGCATCCACGAGCAAGTGTTCCAACGAAAAGTGCGCGAGATGACTCGTCCACAACCGCCACCCCTCTCCCGCCGCCAGCGCGTCCCGATCCAGCAAGCACCACGCATGGAATTCCGGATGAACAGTCGCCAGTAATGCGAGCAACACCAGACCACCAACGCCGTGCCGGCAGATTCCCGCCGCCGCGTTGCGCGCGAGCGGAGCGCGGCGTTCACGCCGCTTCAACGTGCGAACTACAAGTCGGCTGCGTATTCGCTGCACCACCGTATCTCGGACGCGGAAGCGGGCTGAAGCCCGCGCTCCGTCATTGCATGGCGTAAGCCTCATTAGTGCATGTCAGTGCAAGTTAGTGGTTCACAGTCGCCGCCATTACTTGCGCGGCCGTTGCAGCAGCATTCCGAGCAAAACCACGCTGCCCAACATCCCCGCGTGCTCCCAGCCGAACGCACCGCCACCCGTGTAGCCCTTCGATCGCACGATGCGGACGGTCTCGGGCTTCTCCTTGATGCGCTGCTGAAACGTGACCAGCTCCAACTGCAAGTTCGCCACCATGTTCGTCGCCGCCTGCGAGAAGCCCTGGTCGCTCTTCACGCGCAGGCGGTCACCCGTGCGGATGGGCGTCGCGAGGCCCTCGGACTTGCTCGTGCCCGGCGCGCGGAAGAGCATCTGCCGGCTGGCGACGTCGAACACCGCGGCGTCCACCATCGTGTGCGTGCGGTTCGCCTCGGCGGGAATCACGTAGGCCCCCACGATGGTCCAGTAGAGCACCGACAGCTCCGTGCTGTCCGAAGTCTGCAACTGGTCGAAGGACAGCAGCACAACCACGTCCACGCCCAGCAACGCCTTGAGTTGCTCCAGGTTTTCAAACCCGCCGCCCGGCGTCAGATAGGCGGTGGGGATAGTCTGGATGGAGCTGATGAACGGGTATTTCTTGAAGTGCGGGATGACCGCCTCGGCCAGCTCCTTACGCCGCGCCTCGGTCAGCACCGGATCCTGCCGGCGATGCTGGTCCCGGCTGCCGGTGGACTCCGGCACCCACGCGATGCCGACCTTCAACGGCAGCGTGAGCGTGGGCACCGAGGGCTTGGTGGGCTGGGTGTGATTGCCGCGCGGGTAGAGATAATCCACGAGGCTGGAGTTGTGCCGCTTCCGTGTGTTGCTGTGGTCCAGCGCGTGGCAGCCGACGGCAAGAAGCGCGGCGACTGCCAGCAACGCCATGAGCGGCAGGTGGAAGCGGGAGGACGATGGAGTTTGAGCCGAACGACTTGTTTTCATGCGCGCGAGCATGAACGTCCGCGCGTGAGGTGCGTGAATCGAAGTTTCTGCGGCGACAGTCGAGCGAAACGATTGGCAGCTGATAGCCGCCGAAGTGAGAAGGCGGATTCCTTGAGTGACTCGGCGGCTACGCGAGCACTTCCTTCACCACGTGCCCATGCACGTCGGTGAGGCGGTAGTCGCGGCCGTCGAAGCGGTAGGTGAGCTTCTCGTGGTCGAGGCCGAGCTGGTGGAGAATCGTCGCGTGCAGGTCGTGCATGTGGACTTTGTTCTCGACCGCGAGGTGGCCCCACTCGTCGGTCGCGCCGAAGCTGGTGCCGGGCTTGAAGCCGCCACCCGCGAGCCAGACGGTGAAGCCGCCGGCGTTGTGGTCGCGGCCCGTGCCGTTCTTCTCCGCGTAAGGCGTGCGGCCAAACTCGCCGCCCCACCAGACGATGGTGTCTTCCAGCAAGCCGCGCGCCTTCAGGTCTTCTAACAGACCGGCGATGGGCTTGTCCACGGCGAGCGCGTGGTCCTTGTGCTTGGGCATGTTCGAGTGCTGGTCCCAAGCGGGGTTCGCGGTGTTGTCGCCGTAGGTGACCTGGATGTAACGCACGCCGGACTCGACGAGGCGGCGGGCCATGAGGCATTGGCGGCCGAAGTTGTCGGTCTTGGCGTCGCCGATGCCGTAGAGCGCCTTGGTGGCGGCGGTTTCCTTGCTGAGGTCGAGGGTGTCGGGCGCGTTGTTCTGCATGCGCCAGGCGAGTTCGTAGCTGGCGATGACGGCTTCCAGCTCAGCGTCGCCGGGGGATTTCTTGATCTGCTCGGCGTTCAGCTCTTGGAGGAAGTCGAAGTTTCGGCGCTGCTCGGCGGGGGAGAGTTTCGGGTTGGTCAGGTTGCGGATGGTAGCGTCGATGATGGGCGTGCCGGCCTTGCCGATGCCGGTGCCTTGGAAGACGGGCGGGAGGAAGGCGTTGCCGAAGTTGCGCGGGCCGCCGTTGCCGGCGCTGGGGCTGAGGGTGACGAAGGCGGGCAAATTATCGTTGGCTGCGCCGAGGCCGTAGCTGACCCACGAGCCCATGCTGGGGCGAATGAATTGCGTCGCGCCGCAGTGCAGGAAGAGGGTGGCGGGGCCGTGCGCGATGCCTTCGGTGTGCATCGAGTGGATGAACGTGAGATCGTCCATGTGGCGGCACATCTCGGGGAAGAGCTGGCTGCCCCAGCGGCCGGTCTGGCCGTGCTGCGCGAAGTTCCAGAGGGGCTTCATCACGCGTTGGGTGGATTCCTCGCGCTTGCCGGAGTTGGCGATTTTGCGCGCGTCGTTGAACGGCATGAGCTGGGTGTCGCGCTCGGTGAGGATGGGCTTGTAGTCGAAGGAGTCCACGTGGCTCACGCCGCCCTGCATGAAGAGGAAGATGACGCTCTTGGCGCGCGGCTCGTGGTGCGGCGTGCGCGGTGCGAGGGGGTTCGCGGCGGCCTGCGCGCGCTGGGCGGTCATGCCGGCAAAGGCGAGCGAGCCGAAGCCACAGGCGAGGGATTGCAGCGCGTGGCGGCGGGTGAAGAGCGGGGCGTTCATGTCAATGTGGCTTCGACGAAGCTTACCAGCGGGACGGTTCAGTTCAAGTAACGGAAATCCACCGAGGCAAAGAGCGCCTGGTAGAAGCGGCCCCATGCCTCGGCGCGTTTTGCAGACTCGCTCGCGGCAGATTCGACCGGGAGAAATTTAAGAGCGAGTGTGACTTCACCGTCCGTTGGCGGGCGGCCCAAGACGAGGCGGTAGGCGTGGGCGACGCGCTCGCGGTCATCAGCCAGCTTTCCGGCCAGCAGCTTCTGCGCGGCGGACTGCGACTGCTCCATGACCCACGGGTGGTTCATCATGAACAGCGCCTGCGGGGCGACCGTGCTGTCGCTGCGCTTGCCCACGACGAGGCTGGGGTCCGCGAAGTCGAACGCCTCGAACAGCTCGGGCAGCGAGTTGCGCAGCACGGGCGAGTAAACGCTGCGGCGCGTGTCGGTGTGCTTGTAGTTGTAGTCGGCGCTGGTGCCGGCCTTGAGGAGCGGGCCACCCTGCGCGAGGTCGAGCTGGCCGCTGATTTGCAGGACGGTGTCGCGGATGGACTCGGCGTCGAGCTTCCGGCGGTTCGCGTGCCAGAGAAGTTTGTTCTCGGGGTCAGCCGCCAGACCAGCGGCGAGCTGGGGGCCGGCCAAGCCGACGGAAGCCTGCTGATAGGCCCGGCTCAAAACCATTTCACGCACGAGTTTCTTCACGGACCATCCCTCGTCCATGAAGCGCACGGCAAGGTGGTCGAGCAACTCGGGATGCGTCGGCGCGTCGCCCGTGGTGCCGAAGTTGTCCGGGCTGCGCACGAGGCCGGTGCCGAAGAGCCACGTCCACGCGCGGTTCACGAAGACGCGGGCGGTGAGCGGGTTGTCGCGGCTGGCGAGCCAGTCGCCGAGTTCACGGCGGCCGCTTTCCTTCTCGGGAATCTTCGGCGCGGGGCCGTGGTTGGCGACTTGCAGGAAGCCGCGCGGGACTTTCGCGCCGAGGTTTTGCACGCTGCCGCGCACGTGGATTTGCGTGTCGGCCGGGTTCTCCTCCTTCACGGACATGAACATCGGGCGCTTGGAGCCGGCGGCTTCGAGTTTCTTCAACTCAGCTTCCAGCTTCCGCACCAACTCGGAGGCGTCGGGCTTGGCGGCGGCTTTCTTGCCGGCGTCGGTCGTGGCGGTGGTCGCGGTCGCAGCCTCGGCGAGCATTTCCACGGGCAGGAATTGCACGGCGTCCGCCGTCACGTGGCCCTTCGTGCCTTCGGTGCCGACGATGACAAAGCCCGCGCCGTTCTGCTCGAAGCGGAATTGCCCGAGCGAAACGAAGCGGCCTTCGATGGGCGGCTCGACGCTCTGGTCCACGCGAATCGTTTTCTCGCCGTCCGCGTTGAAGACCGTGACGGGCGTGTTTTGAGAGCGACCGCGACCGGGGCTGTAGGCGAGACGGACATCGTATTTGCCAGCCTTCAAACTCTCGGGTTGGAAGGTGATGGTCTTGGAGCCTTTGCCCTCGTTCAGGTCGTGCAAGTAGCCCTCGCCGATGAAGGTCTTCGTCGAGCGCGAGCCGGTCCACATGCCGACCTTCTTCGCCTGCTCATCGTCAACCAACACACCGGCGAGCACCTTCGCATCAAGCGCGCCGCTGGGGAGCGTGGCCTGCTTCGCGACGGCGACGTTGGCCGATTCCTTGGCCGCTTTGATTTTGGCCTGCAATTGCGCGATGGCCTTGTCGTTCGCGGTGAACTCCTTGTCCTCGCCGGGCGGCATGGGCAGCGGGAACTCCAGCCACTTGCTCACGTTCGAGTGTTCGAGAGTCTTGCTGCTCTTGAGGATGCCCGCGAGCGCGTAGTAATCGCGCGTGGGGATGGGGTCAAACTTGTGGTCGTGGCAACGGGCGCAGCCGATGGTCTGGCCGAGGAAGGCCTTGCCGATGGTGTCGAGCTGCTCGTCCACCACATCCATGTCGAGCTGCTTCTTCTCCTGCTCCTCGAAGTTCGTGTTCCCGAGCGTGAGGAAGGTCGTGGCCACGAGCTGCTGTTGGCGCTGCGGGACGTTCTGGTGTGGATGCAAATCGCCGGCGACCTGCTCGCGGAGGAAACGGTCGTAGGGCTTGTCCGCGTTGAAGCTGGCGATGACGTAATCGCGGTAGCGCCAGGCCTCCTTCATCACGAAGCCGCGCAGCGTGACGGATTCCGCGTAACGCACCACGTCCAGCCAGTGGCGGCCCCAGCGTTCGCCGAAGTGCGGGGAGACGAGGAGGGAGTCCACGAGCTTGGTGATTGCCGACTGCCGATTGCCGATTGCCGATTGGTGGTCGCGAACGAACGCGTCTATCTGCTCCGGCGTCGGCGGCAGACCGATGAGGTCGAAGTAGAGGCGGCGCACGAGCGTGACCGGGTCGGCGTCGGGCGCGGGGCGGAGGTTCTTCTCCTCCAACTTCGCGAGGAGGAACCGGTCGGCATCCGAGCGCGGCCAAGCGGCGTCCTTCGCGGGGGGCAGCGCGGGCTTCTTCGGGAGCTGGTAAGCCCAGTGTTTGCGGCCCTCAGCGATGCTTATTTCCTTCTTCGCCGCCACCGCGCCGCCCGTGCGCGGGTCCGGCGCGCCCATCTTCACCCACGCCTCGAAGTCGGCGATTTGGGAGTCCGAGAGCTTCCGCTTCGGCGGCATCTGGAACTGCTTGTCCTTGTAACGCACCGCCTTGATGAGCAGCGAAGCCTCGACATCGCCGGGCACGAGCGTCATGCCGGAATCGCCGCCCTTCTGCCAACCCTCGCGCGAGTCGAGCGCCAGCCCGCCCTTGGTCTTTTTTTCCACGCTATGACACTCGTAGCAATGCTCGGCCAGCAGCGGACGAATCTTCTTCTCGAAGAACGCGACGCCGTCGGGCTGACTCTGCGCCGTCGCGGACAGCGACAAACCGCCGGCGGCGCACGCCAGCACCAGCTTCGACACGATGGATTTCACGGTGGTCATTTTTTGGCCATGTCTTCGACGCGCCCGGTTGAAACGATGTTTCAAGTATTTCCCCGAACCAGGTGCCACGCAAGCGCGCTGCCGACCTCACGCCCCCTCAGCGCGTGGCTCACCAGGGCGTGAAGCGCAGGCCGAAGAGGGCTAGCACGCTCAGGGCGAGCAGGGCGAGGGCGGGGGCGAAGAAGGGGTCGAAGTGGTCGGCGACGCGGGGTTGCTTCTCCAGCACGACGCCTTTCTTCATCGCATCAATGCTCCGGAAAACGGTGTGCAGCGCCTCGGGCGTCGCGGCGTTGAAGACATCGCCGCCGGTCGCGCGCGCAATGCCGACCAGCGCGGGTTCAATCTGCTCTTCCGAGAGCATGATGGCGAAGACGGTGATGTTCTGCGCGCGCAACGCGGAGATGACGGCTAGGTCTTTCGGGGACTTGATGTCGCTGCTTTCGCCGTCGGTGAGCAGGATGACCATGCGGTCGCCGCTGGGCCGCGCGGCGAGCAGGTCGGCGACGCCGTAGAGCGCCTTGCCGATGTAGGTGATGCCCCAGAGTGCGACGGGCAGGCCCTTGCGGACCATCGTGGGTGGGTCGAGGCGCGGGTTGTCCGGCTGGATGAAGGGCCGTGCGAGCATGATGGATTGCGTGTCGAGCGTGAGCGGCACCCAGTGGATGAAGTGGCGCGAGAAGATGGTCAGGCCGTAGGCGTCGCCTTTGCGGGCGTTGATGAACTTCTCGATGGCGTCCATCGCCGAGTCGAAGCGGCGGTGGCGACCGTTGGCTTGCGAGCCGTGGTTCTCGGCCATGCTGCCGGAGGTATCGAGGAGGATTTGGATGTTGGTGAGCTTCCGCTCCACTTCCGGCGGCGTGAAGGTGATGGGGTGCGCGAGGAAGAGAATCGCCAGCGCGAGCAAGCCGGCGGGCAGGCAGTTGGCGCACAGCACGAGGAAGTGCAACACCCGCCCGCGTCGCTGCTGGCCGTGGTCGAAGGGCAGCGCGATAGGTTGGCCGCGCCGGACCCATTCCCAGAAGGCGAGGCACACCGGGAGCGCGAGGAGCGCGAGCCATTGGGGGTGGAGGAAGGTCATTGGGGAAGTAATCAGTGTTCAGTGTTCAGCGTTCGGGGGGCGGTGGTCAGCAGGTCGCGCTCGGGCAACTGAATGCTGAATACTGAATACTCTTTCACAGCCGCACCTCCGCGCTGTCCGTGTAGGGCCTGATAACAGCCGCAATCTCCTCCCGCCGCACCGCCGAGGCGGGGTGATGCAGCCAGTGTTGCAACTGGCGCAATGGTTGGCTGGTCTTCGCGTCGCGGGCGATGGTGTCGAGCGCGCGGTGCATGGGGGCGTCGGCCACGGCGAGGTCTTCGCGCCAGCGGCGGAGGAGGAGCATTTCGAGCTGGGCCTTCGCGGCGGCGTCGAGCGTGCCGGCGTCGAGGCGGGCGAGGAGCGCGCGCAACTGTTCCGCCAGCGTCGGCTCAGGTGGCGTGACGGCGGGCGGGGCGGGCTTGGCGCGACCGTAGAAGATGAGCAGCAGCAGCCACACAACCCACAGCACGCCCAGCGCGGCGAGCGTGAGGTAGTAGTAGCCGCCCACGCTCACGCCAGCGGCTTCGGTCTCCTGGATGCGCGCGTCGAGGTGCTTCGAGAGCTTCGGGTCGCCGTGGAACTTGAACGACGGCAGGCCATCGAGGCGTCCGCCGTCCTCCGCCGTGAGGTAGTCCTTCAGGTCGAACGTGCCGGCGCGGTTCACGAGGTAGCGCACGTCGTAGATGCGCGTGCCGGGCTGCTCGGTGACGCGCGCGATGCGCACGTTCACCGCCACGCCCCACTTGTAAGGCATCACCGCGATGGGCGGCCCGCTGTAGGTCACAATGGCCGCCTGTTCCACGCCCAGCGGGACGTTGAGCGAGTCCCGCCCGTCGCGCGGCCAGAAACAAACGGCGAGCAACACGACCGTGCAGAGCGCGAGGAGCGCGGGGCGGGTGAGGCGTTGAGAGAATGCTGGGTTCATCGCGTCACCTCACCTTGCTCCCGAAGCCGCGTCGCCCGAGGAAATGCCGGAGCTTGTCGAGAATCGGCTCGTCCGTCGGCAGGTGCAGATAATCAATGCCGAAGCGGGTCAACTCGCTCTTCCAGCCTTCCGCGTCCACCCACGCGCGCCGCCCGTGGCCGATGAACGCGCGGCCCGATTCAGCCTCGACGCCGCGAAACAAACCCGCGCCGCGCACGCCCAACTCCGCCGGGTCTTGCAGGTGCAGCACGATAACGTCGTGCTCCTGCGCGAGCACTTGCAACGCGGGAAACGCCTCGGGGTCGTGCAGGTCGCTCAACACGATGACCATCGTGCGGCGCTTCAAGGACGGCGCGACCTCGCGGGCGCGGGCGGCGAGCGAGGTGTCTTCGAGGAAATCATGATGGCGGAGCTGGTGCGACCATTCCATCACGACGTTGCGCGAGAGCGTCGGGCGCACGTGCAGTTCTCGCGCGCCGCAGCCGAGCAGGCCGACGGGCGTGACGTTCCCCTGCGCCGCGAGCGCGATGCCCGTGGCGATTTGCACGGCCCACGCGTATTTACTCATGGGCTGCGACGTGACGCACATGGACGCCGAGGTGTCGAGTAGCAGGTAGAGCGGCATCTGCTTCGGCTCCTGATACTCCTTGATGAAGAGCTTGCCGACGCGCGCCGAGACCTTCCAGTCAATGGCCTTCACCGGGTCGCCCGCCACGTAGAGCCGCGACTGCGCGAACTCCAGCCCGCTGCCGTGGAAAACGGATTCCTCCTGGCCGAAGTTGAGGCTATTCGCGAGGTGCTTCACCGCGACCTCGAACTGCCGGGCGTCCACCGGCTCGGAACTGAGTTGAACCTTGCGCTGCATGAACGGAAATCAGCCGAGGGTGCCGAGAATTCCTTCGAGCACCTGCTTGCCCGTGTGGCCGGCGGCGGATGCCTCGTAGCTCACGCGGATGCGGTGGAGCACTACGTCCTCGGCGAGGTCGAACAAATCCTCCGGCGTCACGAAGTCGCGGCCGTGGATGACGGCGCGGGCACGCGAGGCGTTGACCAGCGCGAGGCCGGCGCGCGGGCTGCAACCGAAGTCGAGCAGCTTGGATTCGCGCGTGCGGCGGACCAGCTCGACGCAGTGCTTCACGATGACTTCGCTGACGTGGACGGCCTGCACGGCTTCCATCGCGGTGACGAGGTCTTCCACGGACGCGCCAGGGTTGTCCTCAATCATGTCGAAGGCCGAGCGCGGGACTGCGCCGCCGTCCTCGCGCCGCAAGCCCATGCCGAGCTGGCGCTGGAGAATCATCTGCTCGTCGTCGCGGCCCGGATAGCCGAGCCGGTGCAGCAGCATGAAGCGGTCGAGCTGCGCCTCGGGCAGCTCGAACGTGCCGGACTGCTCGACCGGGTTCTGCGTCGCGATGACCAGGAACGGCGTGGGCAGCTTCAGGTTCTGCCCGCCGATGGTGACCTTGCGCTCCTGCATCGCCTCGAGCATCGCGCCCTGCACCTTGGGCGCGGCGCGGTTGATTTCGTCGGCAAGCAGCAGGTTGGTGAAGACCGGGCCGCGGTGGATGCGGAAGTCGCCGCTCTTCTGGTCGATGATTTCCGAGCCGATGATGTCGGACGGGAGCATGTCCACGGTGAACTGCACGCGTTTGAAGTCGAGGTGAATGGCCTTCGCGACGGCGTTGACGAGGAGCGTCTTCGCGAGGCCGGGCAGCCCTTGCAGCAGCAGGTGACCGCCCGTGAGCAGCGCAATCATCACGCGCTCAACAACGACATCCTGGCCGACGACGATTTTGCCGACGCGCTCGCGGACGCCGCCGGCAAATTGCTCGGCGGTCTTGGCAGCAGCGGGGTTGGGGGAGGGTTGGGTGGTTTGCATCAAATGTGAGTTCGGTTCTGAAGGGGTTGAGATTAACAAGCTGCGCGCAGCCACTTCTCCGCCACGCCGCGCAGGTCCGCCTCGGTCATCTTGCTGCCGTTGCTGCCGAAGCACGTCTGTTGCACGCGCTGGAGGTCTTGCTGGAGTTCCTGCCGTTGCGGCTCGCGCAGCGTGGCCAGCGGGCTCGCATGCAAGCGCCGCAGCAGCGCGACCACCGCGAAGCCATCCACGTCGGCGGGCATCTTGAAGACATCGCGCGCGCGCAGCGGCTTTTCGCTGTCGTCCGCACTGCGCCGAACCAGCAGGTAAATTAGCCCGACGACGAGCAGCGCAGCCCCAGCTCCGACACCCGGCCACAGGTAAGGATTCCGCGCCGGCTTCAGCACCACGCCGCCAGCCGCAGCAGCGACCGTGCGACCGAGCCGCACGGTTGGCTGCGGGAGCGTGGCGAGGTCCATGTCCTTGTAGGTCTGGTAAACGGCGACGACGTCCGTCGTCTTCGGCAGCGGGAAATGGAAGTCCACCGGCCCCTCCGCCGCGCGAATCACGTCGCCGTTGAGCGAGAGCGTCCACAGCCGTTCGGTGCGCGGCGCGACGCGGTCGCCCCACGTGTTGATTTCCTTCACCTGCAAACCCTCGTGCGCGTTCGTCTGGCGGATGCCCACGGCCTTCGCGAGCGCGGCGAGGTCGAGCAACTCGTTCAGCTCCGGCACCAGCCCGGTCGCGGTGGCTTTGACCTCGAGCACCAGCGCGCCGTTGATGCCGAACTGCCGCGTGTCCAACGTCTGCGTGACCTCCACCTTCTGCGCCGGGCGCGGCGGTGCGTTGGCCGCGACCTTAATCACCGTCTCCGCCGACTGCGCGGGAATGGTCACCGGGCCGGTCAGGTCCACGAACTTCAACTCCAGTTCCACCGGCGGCACCTTGTCCACGCTCGCGTCCTTCGGGCGCACGAGCAGATAGGCCAAGACCGTTTCCTCCCAGCCGGGCTGCGCGGTCGCGCGCGGCTTCACGTCGGTCGAGGCGAAGGTGATGGACTTCACATCGAAGAACGGCGTGAGGCTCTCCATAAGACTCAGCTCGAACTCATCGCGCGGCCCCTGCGCCTCGCGCATCTTGCGCGCGAACGGCGACTTCCGCCGCGCCTTGCCCGGGCCCGCGCCGGGGTCGTTGCTGAGATACTGGCCGAACTGCCCGACGCGGCCCATCGCCTCCGTGTGGACGAGGCTCACGATGAGGCCGAACTCTTGGTCGCGGCCCACGGTGTTCGGCCCGTCCACGCGCGTCTGGAGCCGCAGCTCGCTCAACAGCTCGTCGAAATACCCGACCTTCTTTTCCGCGCCCAACGTGAACGGGTTGTCCTTCGTGATGACCAGCGCGCTGGCGAGGTAGCGGTATTTCAAATCCTCGTGCAACGGGTCGCGCTCATCCGCGAGCCGCGCGTTCACCGTCTTCGCGAACAACGTCAGGTGCACCTGCGCCGCCTTGCCGGGCAAAGCCAGCAGGCTCTCGCGAATCTTCGTCAACGCCGCGCGGTTCATCGCCTTCGAGAGGTTGAGTTGGCCGCCGGAGCCAATGCCGATGAGGCCGTGGAACCAACCCAGGTGCGCATCAATCGAGTGTTCAGCCGGCGCGAGCTTCGCGACTTCCTTCGCGTAAGCCGCCGTGCCGCGCTGGAAATAATCCTGCGCCTGCAAGTTCTTCTCCTTGTAGCCGACCATCCGCTTCTTCGCATCGCCGGAGACCAACTCCTGGAAATACTCGAAGTCGCCCCAGTCCATGAGCAACGTGCCGCCGAGCGTGAGCGCGCGTGAGCCCTCAGCGTGGCCGGTGAGCCAGTCATCAATCATCTGGAGCGCCCCTGCGTAGCCCGCGCGCACCATCTCGAGCGTCTGCGTTTCGTTGCGGCGGGTGAGACCGGCTTTCTGCACGTCCATCTTGCGCCAGCGCTCGGTGAGGTTCGCGTGCATACGCGAGAGGATGAGGAAGAAGAGTTGCTCGTCCATCTTCGCCAGCGGGCCGAACACCTTCTCGATGTGCGTCGTGCGATAAGCCTCGGCGTTGCTGTAGGCGAGGTCGAAGGCGGCGACGACTTTCTGATAGTCCTTCGGCGCAATGCCCGCTTGGCGAAACAGCGCCATCATCCGCGCCAGGCTCTGGATGTTCTTCTCCATCATGATGGGCGTGACGGGAATCCGCGCGTCGTCGGGCAACGAGTATTTCCTCCGCATCGCCTCGGAGAGCGTTGGGTTGTGCGTCTGCGCCCAGACGGTGAGGAAGTCCTCGGCGAGCGCCACGCCTGCGCCCGGCGAACGCTTGCCAATCTCCACGATGCGCTCGGCGGCAGAGTCGAAGTTCGCGCTGGCGAGAATGATTTTGGAAAGCCCCACATCAAGCCGCTCGCGCAGGCTCGCGGGCAACGCAGCGGACCACTTGCCCGACGGCGCGTTCGCCAACAAGTCCTCGGGCGCGACCAGCTTCGGCTTCGAGCTGGAGGGCGATGTCTTCTGCGTGAACGTGTTTTCCGCCTCGACCAACCAGTGCTCGGCCATCATCTGCGCCAGCTGATTCCAAGGCTGCGCGCGCAGGTCCGCGTTCTCGCCGAGCATCGTGGCAACGGAAGTCTGCGCCTTCAGGTTCTCCGTTCGCACGGCTGGCTCGCCGCGAATCTCGCTCTGGAGCTTGCGCCCGAAACCGCTGACGAGCCGCACCGCGCTCTCGGGCTGGCTCTTCACCATGTCCGCGAAGACCGGCCCGAGCGTGCCCGGCGGGATTTGCATCATGACGCGCGCGAGCGCCGCGCCGGCCTTGGTTTTCTCCCAGTCGTTGACCTTGGTGAGCGTGAGGATGCGGAGGTTCTCGTCCCAAATCTTCTGCACCTGCGCGCGCTGCGTGGCCTCGGTCTCCTGCTGCGACGCGAGGAAAGCCGTCAGCTCGTTGCGCAAACCCTCGTCGGCCAACTGCTCCACCTGCGCGAGCGACGGCAGGTAAGTGCGCGCTAATTCCTTGAAGCCGCCAGCGAGCAACACACGCCCGGCGAGCAAGCGCTTGGCCGGGTCGCTGCCGCCGAGTTTGGCCGTTCCCTTCGCGAGGCGGTCGGCAATCCAGTAGCTCTCGTTCGCAGGCACGGCGAGGCTCAAGAGCTGGCCGAGCTTGCGGAGGTTATCGCCGGTCAGTTCGCCCGGCACGGCGTCGGCGAGACCGAGCACGTCATCGAGGCGGACGTTGGGCTTTTGCTTCTCGGTGAGGTCGCCGAGCATCTTGTCGTAAACCTTGCGCGCCAACTCCGGCGGCATCACGCCCAGCTCGGCGCGGACCTTCGCCCAATCGCCGGTGCGGAAGAGGTAGAAGAACCGGTCGCTCGCGGTCTGCGACGCGGGGTCGGTGCGCTCGGCCTTTTCGAGCGCGCTGAAGATGTCCGTCAGCTCGCGCGAGAACTTGTGAGTGAGAATGGACTCGTATTGCTTGAGCACCTTGGCGTCGAGCGCCGCGGGTTGCTGGGCGTGGGCGGGCGCAACGGCTGCGAGGACGCACACCGTGAGCAGGAGCGCGGCGTTCACGCCGCAGAAGTGTGCGAACGAAGACGCGCGCGAAGCAATGCGTCGCCCGCCATGAACCACAACGCGCTCCTCCTCCCTCTCCCTTCCTCGGAGGAGGGGAGAGGGTTGGGGTGAGGGGTTCTGTGCGTCGGCGCAAGTGGCCCCACCCCTCATCCGGCCTGCGGCCACCTTCTCCCCTCCTCCGAGGAAGGGAGAAGGCGCGTGGCGTGGCGTCTGGTTGGTAGCGAGGCTGGCAGTGGAGCGAAGTGATTTCATGGACTGGAAAATCTGGCAGGCGATGAAGTGAATGGGAACCCCGTCAGGAACCTTTGTTCGGCAGCTTCTCGAACTCCTGGAAAACATCCCGGCCGTCTTTCTTCGTCCCGGCCTTGGGACCGACGCCGGGGCCGAGCAACTCGGCGGCGGCCTTGGCTTTGCCGGGGCCTTCGGGCGTGGGGCTGTGCTTGATTTGCAACGCGGTCTCGAGGTTCTGCAACTTCGCCGCGTTGATGCCCGCGACGCCGTTGACCGCGCGGATGCTGCCGCCCGCACCGACGGTCCCACCACCGACATTGACCGCCGTGCCCTTCACGCCCACGACGGGCGGGGCCTTCGGCGGCGGGGGCGGAGGCGGAGGTTGCACGGGTGGTGGCGGCAGGACCGGCGCGCGGCCATCGGCCTTCACGCCGTTGATGGTGTCGATGCCATCAATCTTGTTCACGCCCTGCGCCGCGTTCTTCGGCGGCGGCGTGACCGTCGGCTCGATGGGTTTCACCTTCGCGGCGGCTTCTTCCCTCACGCCTTTGACGGCGGAGACGGCGGCGGCGGGTGGTGGGGCTTTCTCTTGCGCGACGGCGAGGCCGGCCAGGCACAGGAGCACGGACGCCCACGTCCGCAGCACGCAGCGCGGACGTGGGCGTCCGTGCTCCTCGACTTGGGGTGAGTGAAACAAACTTGGATTCATTGCGTTTTGCGTTGGAGAGTCTTCTCAAACTCCGCCTCGACGCGCCGCTCGTATTGAGCCAGCGCCGCCGGGTCCTGGTGCTCGGCGAGGTAGCGGAAGATTTGCCGGGTGCGTTCGGCGAAGGGCCGCCATTCCTCCTCCGTCGCGCCGTTGGTCTTCAGCAGATACGTGGCGTAATAGTTCGCCTTGCCCAGTTGCTCGCGGATGGCGCGCGTGACCTTCGCGTCGTCGCCGTGAACCTGCGCGGCTTCCTGGAGCAGCTCGTTCAAGTCGGTGATGGAGCCGACGACATCCAGCATCCCGAGCCGGGCCTTGGCCTTCGCGAGGCGAATCTGGTGGCGGACCAGCGGCGTCTCCTGCGCGGGTAACTCGGCGGTGAGCTTGTCGTATTCTTCGAGCACGCGTTCCCAATCCGGCTCCTTGGCCCGCTCCAGCTCGCGGATGGTCACGACGCGGGCGTGGGCCTTCTCGCGCGCGACTTGGACCTGCCCTTGATTGAAGTGGTAGTAGAGCACCGCCACTGGGAAGAGCAGCCAGAGCAGGGTGAAGAACTTTCTCATCGCGCGCCTGCCCTCGCTTCCTGCGGCTGCGGCTGGCTCGCGTCCTCGCGCTCGGGATGGCTCACGCGCCAATCGCTGCCGAAATATTCGAGCGCCACGGGAATCAACGCCAACACCGTCGCACCCAAGGCCATTGCCATGACTGCCAGCTCGGCGAGCGTGAAGCCCTTGCGCGGCGGGGCCATCGTGACGACGAGGTCGCCGAGCGCGGTGGTGGGCAGATGCTTCTCGTTCACATCGGTGTAAGTGCCCTGGAGCGCCGAGGCCACGGCGCGCAAGGTGTCGCCTTCCTGGCGCGATTGATGGCCGTCAATGAACGTGCCCTTCTGCGGGTTGCCCACGCCCAGCACGAAGACTTCCTTCACCGACTTGGGCCGGGGCGCGATGGGCGCGAGGCTCACGCAATCGCCGTCGGTGACGACGATGAGCCGCGTGCTGCCATCGGGGAAATCAGCGACCAGCTTGACCGCCTCGTTGAGGGCCTTGCCGAGGTCGGTCGGGCCGTCACGCATCGCGTAACTCAGCGGCAGACCGTTGAAGACATTGCGGACCAGCTCTGGGTCGCGCGCCTCCATGACCACCGGCTGCGAATCCGTCCAGAAGCCGATGACGCCGAAGCGCAGGTTCCCACTCACGCGGTGGAGGATGCCCTCGACCACCTCGCGCACGCGCACGGCGCGCGTCTGCTTGCCCTCCGGTCCCGCATCGGTGAGGTGCATGCTGGGCGAGAGGTCCGCGACGAACACGAGCCGCGTGGCGTCCTTGTCCGCACCGGACTTGCGGTTGCCGCCCTCCTTCTCCGCGAGCTTGAGCAGGAACAACGTCACCAACCCCCAAGTGAAGGCCGCGAGCGCAAGCGACCGCAGCAACGGCACCCCGCGCGTCCAGCCATGCGGCTGGCCCGCCGGCCCGAACGCCAGTCGCCCCACCGCGCGGATGCGCCGCACGTGCAGCCACTCGGCGAGTGACGCAAGCAGCAGGACGGCCAGCGCGGCAAGCAGCGGCGTCATGCGGGGAAAACGGTCGGGGCCATGCCGTTCACCGCGCACCACGGCGCGAGGCAAGACCGGGGCCGCCGTTGCGGGCAAGCCCTCGCGGTGTCAGGCAGCACAGGATAGTCATTCAATGGAGTCCGGGTTTTGGAATCGGCCGCGTGTTCTTGCTTCACCACCCCTCGAAAAAAAACGCTTTCACACTGGACGCGCCCCGCGTCTGGATTATTGAAAGTTTCCCGGTCAATTCCGCCCCGCGTCAAACTCGCCCGGCGCTCGGAACGGCTCGCCACATCTGGGCAGCTGCCTCCCGGGCGGGCCAAACCACAGGAAAACTTTGACACGCCCACGCCGTTTGACCAGCCTCGCCGCGAAATTCAACTGACTACATTATGAGATTCGGCATCAATTCCTTCCTCTACACCTCCCCGTTCACCACCGACAGCGTGAAGCTGTTCCCCAAGTTCAAGAAGTGGGGCTTCGACACCGTCGAGATTCCGGTCGAGGCGCCGGAGCACATTGACCCGGCGAAGGTGAAGGCCGCCGCCGACAAGGCCGGCCTCGCCATTGGTTCCATCTGCGCCTGCATGGGCCCGGGCCGCGACTTCCGCGGCACGCCCGAAGAGCAGGCCACCGGCATGGCCTACTGCAAGGCGCTCGTGGATCAGGCCGCCATCATGGGCTGCCCACGCCTCATCGGCCCAATTTACTCCGTCGTAGGCAAGGCCGACGCTGTGGAGCCGGCGCAACAAAAGATCGAGTTCGCGCTCGTCGTGAAGAACTTGAAGGAACTCGCCGCCTACGCCGGCGCGAAGGGTGTGACGCTGTGCATCGAGCCGCTGAATCGCTTCGAGACCGACTTCCTCAACACCACCGACAAGGGCCTCGCGCTCATCAAGGCCGTCGGTGCCAAGAACGTCGTCCTGCACCTCGACACGTTCCACATGAACATCGAGGAGAAGAACCAAGCCGCCGCCATCCTCAAGGCGGGCAAGACGCTGGGCCACTTCCACGCCTGCGGCAGCGACCGCGGCACGCCCGGCGGCGACCACATTGACTGGAAGCCCATTGTTGCCGCACTCAAGAAGATCAACTACCAGGGCGACGTGGTCATCGAGAGCTTCACCACCGACGTGAAGGTCATCGCCCGCGCCGCCGCCATCTGGCGCAAGATCGAACCCAAGCGCGACGACATCGCCGTGAAGGGCCTCGCGAACCTTAAGCGCCTCTTCGGTAAGAAGTAGGCCGCGACGAAAGTCTTTTGCGCGAAAGCCGCTGGAATAGTCCGGCGGCTTTCCGCTTTCTATTCCCCACAGTCCAAAAGCGAGCGGCCGCTCACATCAGCTCCATCTGCACGCCACCCGGCCGACGAAATGCGGCCGTTGTAAGTGCCAGCGCCACGCGGTTCAGTCCGGCCTTGCGACATCCAACCTCGAAGAGCTTCTCAATCTGGTCCGCCCGCTGGCCGCTGCCGCGCATCCGCGTGCCGAACTCGGTGCTGTTCAAGTCGCCCTCCCGCACGGCGCGGATGCCGGCGAGCACCTTGTCCTTCCGCAGCGGGAAATGCTCCGTAAGCCATTGCTCGAACAGCGCCTTGTTCTGCCACGGCAGCCGAAGCGTGACGTAGCCAGCGAACTGCGCGCCCGCGTCCGCCGCCGCGCCGAGCAGATTCGGCAGCTCGTGGTCATTCAGGCCGGGAATCATCGGCGCGGTCAGCACGCCGACAGGGATGCCGGCGCGTGCGAGGGCGGCGATGGTCGCGAGCCGCGCGGCGGGCGGCGATGTGCGCGGCTCCATCACGCGGCGGAGTTCGGTGTCGAGCGTGGTGAGCGAGATGAAGACTACGACGGCGTTGTGCTGCGCGAGTTCCTGCAAGAGGTCAAGGTCCCGCGTGACGAGCCGGTTCTTGGTCACGATGGCGACCGGGTTGCGGAACTCCGCGAGCACCGCGAGACAGCGGCGCGTGAGTTCCAGCTTCCGCTCGACGGGCTGATAGGAGTCCGTCACGCCGCTCATCGCGATGACTTGTGGCTCCCACTTCGACGACTCCAGCTCCGCGCGCAGCAGCTCCGGCGCACGTTCCTTCACCATGATGCGCGTCTCGAAGTCGAGGCCGCTGGAGAAGCCGAGATACTCATGCGTGGGCCGCGCGTAGCAGTAGATGCAGCCGTGCTCGCAGCCGCGATAGGGATTGAGGCTCGCGCGGAAGCCGATGTCCGGGCTGTCGTTCCAGGCGATGGCCGTCAGCGAATGGTCCGGGAGAAATTGCGTGCGCGGCAGCGGCTCCTCGGAGTCGTCGAACTCCTCGTCCTGCTCCCGCGCGGTGGCGACGAAGCGGTTCGTCGGCTGCGTGAGCGCGCCGCGAGCGGGGCTTGTGGAAGGGGTATTCTGCCCCGTGTTCATGGAGGCCAGCGTTGCGGCGAGAGGAACTCGTGGCGAGTCGAATCAAGTGGAGGAGGCTGCAAACCCATGAGCCCGTGCGGCGGTTTGCAACCGCCGCCCGTGGGAGGCAGAAGTTCGAACCGGCCCCGAGCAGTCCACCTGAAACGCGGCGATTGCAAATCGCCGGCACAGGTTCGGCGCGCAACCGCGGGACTCTGCCGCTACTAGGCTACTTCCCCGCCATCGCGGCCACGTAGTCGCTCAACGCTTCGAGATTCCGGTTGAACACTTCCCTGGCGAGAAACTTGAAGCCGGTCGCGAACTTGGGCTGGCCGACGAGCTTCATCCCCTCGGTGGCGGTGCTCACCCAGCGGCCTTCACTGTCGAGGTCGCGGAGGATTTGGCGGACGTGAGCTTCGGTGGGGGCTTTGGGCTGCGGAGCTTTCGCCTTCCCCGACTCCGCGGCGGCGAGGGACTTCTCCAACTGCTCGATGTGCGCCTCGTGCTTCCAGCCGTAGTGCGCGGGGACGTTGCCGTCGTCGTGCGTGAGCTGGCAGTCGGCGGTCATGAAAAGCGGCTTGTTCGTCCGCAGCTCGTAGTAGCGGGCAAGGCGGCCGTCGGGGAGATGCGAGCGCTTGAGCCAGTCGAGCGCGCGCGGGATCGGCTCCAGATATTTCGCGTCGCCGGTGTCCCGGTGGACTTGCAGCAACGTCTCGATCGCGCCCTCGGATTCACGGCCAGCCAGCGCGGGCGACTCGAACTTGCGCGCCCAGATCGGCCGCATCTTGAAATCATATTGCTGCGCCCAGCCCGGCTGCGGCTCGGGCAACTGCGCGAGGAGGAGAAAATCCCCGAGCCGCGCGAGCGCCGTGCAGCAGCGCACGTCTTTGTAAATCGTCCAGCTGTCCTCCAGCGTGCGCGCGATGTCGGGGCAGAGAGCGTCGTTGAGCGTCGGCATGTCGTATTAGTTCTTGAGGCGGTTCTCCATGCGCCACTCATAGTCGGGGAAGCTGGCTTTCACCGTCGGATACTGCGGCGCGGGGCCGGTCCAGACCTGCGGGAACGCGCCGGTGGGATGCTGCGCGGCCACCACGGCCTTCCGCGCGAACTCGCTGGCCTCGTGAATCGCCGCGTGCTTGAACCCAAGCGCCTTGTCCGTGTGCATCAGGAAACTCAGCGCGCTCTGCGTGATGCCGGCGTCGAGCGTCGAGTAGTTGCGCCCGTGCGATTTCCCATCGCGATAGAGGCCGGCCTTCGCGCCGTGCGGGTCGAAGTCAATTACCTGCGCCCAGCCACCGGGCTGAAGTTGCCCGTAAACGAGCGCCTCGGCAGCGGCTTGCGCGGCGTCGAGGTAGAACTTGTCACCGGTTGCGGCGTGCGCTTTGAGGAAGGCCAGGCCGACGGCAGGTGTGCCGGAAGGCTGGATGAAGATTTGGTCTGCCGTTGCCTTGCCCTCGCCCCAGCGCTGGGTGAGATCGAGCGAGTGGTAATAGACGTAGCCGCCGTGCGACGCGGCCTTCGCGCGGAAGAACTCGGCGGCGCGCTTCATCCCTGTGGTCGCCTGATCGCGGAGCGACGGCTCGGCGGCGGGCGAGACGGATGGGAGGAGGAGAATCCACGCCGTAACGGGGACACTCCTGTCCCTGACGCGCGGCGCGAACCCGGCGAAGTCGCCAAAACAAAGGGGACAAGAGTGTCCCCTCCACGACGGGTTCATGAACAGGGCAGCGCGCGACTTCATGGCACCGAGTTCTCCGTCGGCCGCGCGAGCTGTCGAGCGTGCCTTTCCGGTTGACTCACCTGCGGCCTTCGCTTGTATTTCCGCCATGCACAAACGCACGTTCCGCGCCCTCGTCACCTCACCACTTCGTTCCATCGCCACCGGTCTCGCGCTGCTGGCCGCCGCTCTCAGCCTTCGCGCGGAGGTCAAGCTGCCGACGATCTTCTCCGACCACATGGTGCTCCAGCAGGGCATCAGCGTGCCCGTCTGGGGCTGGGCGGATGACGGCGAACTGGTCGTCGTTCACTACCGCGACCAAGTCGTGCAGACGCGCGCGAAGAACGGCAAGTGGCAGGTGAAGCTCGCGGCGATGAAGGCAGACTCGAAGCCCGCGAATCTCCTCGTGCTCGGCAGCAACCGCATCGAGTTGAAGAACGTCGTGGTCGGCGAGGTGTGGCTGGCGAGCGGGCAGTCGAACATGCAGTGGGCGCTGCGCCAGTCCGCGAACTGGCAGGCCGCCGCCGCCGCGTCAGCGAACCCAAACCTCCGCCTCTTCTACGTCCCGCGCGTGAAGTCGCCGCAGCCTGTCGCCGACATCCAGGGCCAATACAACAACGCCAAGCCCGTGTGGCTGGTCGCCAGCCCGGAGACGACGCCGGACTTCTCGGCGGTCGCTTATTACTTTGGGTGCGACTTGCAGAAGGCGCGCGGCGTGCCGGTGGGCATCATCCACACGAGCTGGGGCGGCTCGCCCGCCGAGGTCTGGATGAGCGAGCGCGTGCTGGCCGGAAACCCCGGTTACAAGAAGGATATTCTAGACAGCTATCAGGTCGGGATGAAGAACTTCGAGACAGCCAAGGCCCGCTTTCCCGAACAGCTCGCCAAGGCGAAGCAGTCCGGCGCGAAGGTGTTGCCCCAGGCCCCGCGCGAGCCGTGGAGGCCCACCGAGCTCTACAACTCAATGATCCATCCGCTCATCCCGTTCGCGATCAAGGGCGCGATCTGGTATCAGGGCGAGTCCAACGCGGGCCGCGCGTGGCAGTATCGCACGCTCTTCGCGGACATGATCCAGAACTGGCGGCAGGATTGGGGTCAGGGGAGTTTCACCTTCCTCACGGTGCAGCTCGCGCCGTTCACGAAAATTCTGCCTGAGCCGGCGGACAGCAACTGGGCCGAGCTGCGCGAGGCGCAAATCGTCGCGAGCAAGAACGTCGGCAACGCGGGGACCGTGGTCATCACGGACGTGGGCGAGGAGGCCGACATCCATCCGCAGAAGAAGGAGCCGGTCGGCGCACGGCTGGCGTTGCAGGCACGCAAGCTGGCGTATGGCGAGAGCATCGTCGCCAGCGGCCCGACGTTTAAGAACGTGAGCTTCAGCGCCGGCAAGGCGACCGTGACGTTCGCCGATGTGGGCAAGGGACTCGAAGCGCGCGACGGCGACCTGAAGGGATTTTCGATCTGCGGCGCGGACGGCAAGTTCGTCTGGGCCAGCGCGAAAATCGTCGGCGCGGACAAGGTCGAGTTGTCCAACTCCATGCCCAACTCCCTCGTGAAGCAACCGACGGCGGTGCGTTTCGGCTGGGCGAACTTCCCGGTGGTCAACCTCTGGAACAAGGACGGCCTGCCTGCGAACCCGTTCCGCACGGACAGCTTCCCGGTGACCACGATGCCGAAGCGCGCCGTCGCGGCGAAGGCGGACGCGCAGAAGAAGTAGGCGCATCCGAGTTTTCCCTGAGCACGCCAGACACCGCGCGACGCGTCCGAACTCCATGGTCACGACCATTCAGCCCGAACTCCGAAGTCGAGCTGCCCAGTGCCGTAGCGCAGACTTGCAGTCGGCAGGGCATCCGGCAATCAGCCACGTTCAGAAAGGTGCGTGGCGTCTGCGGGTTGAAAACCGGCGAAACAGCAGGCTGCAAGCCTGCGCTACCGGTGGCGTCAGGCTTTGGAGCGCGGGCTTGGCGCTGCTGTCGTTGGCCCTGCCTCTGGCCTTGTCCGCCGGCGAAATCCACGAGGCTGTCCTCGCGCACGACCTTGACCGCGTGAAGCAGTTGCTCCTGGAGCAGCCGGACTTGGTCAACGCCCGCACCGAGAAGGGCGACACGCCGCTCTACATCGCATCGTTCCGCGGCTACAAGCAGATGGTTCCGCTGCTTCTACAGTTTGGCGCGGACCCGAATCCCGCGCCCAATCTCCGCAACGAGACCCCGCTCTCCATCGCGCGCGAGCTGAACAAGAAGCTGACCGCCACGACGCTGCTGAAGGCCGGTGCCGTGGAGGACGACCGCTCGCGCGGCGCGGAGATCCGTTACCTGACGCAGAAGCGGGAAACAGCGGCCTTGGGCGAGCGACTCCAGCAGTTTCCGAAGCTGATCAACGCCCGCAACGCATTCGGCCAGACGCCGCTGGCGCTCGCATTGTCCTCGGACTCGACGGACATAAACATCGTGCTCGCGCTGCTGAACCGGAACGCGGACCCGAACGCGACGAATCTGTTTGGCGGCACGCCTTACTCCATCGCGGTCGAGCGTGAGCAGGCACTCTTCGTTCCGCTCTTGGGCAAGCACGGCGGAAAGGAAAACGCCATGTCCCGCTCCGCGCCGTTGCGGATCGCCGCGCGCAAGAACCTGCTGCCGGAGGCCACGGAGCTTTTGAAGAAGAACCCCGCGATGGTGAACGAACCTGACGACTTGCGCCGCGCGCCGCTGCACTTCGCCTGCTTGCAGGGCGGCTTGCCGCTGGTCGAGGTGCTGCTCCAGCACGGGGCCGATGCGAACGCCCGTGACTTCGCCGACAGCACGCCGCTCCACAACGCCGCCACCGCTGGCAAGGCGGACATCGTGGCGGCGCTGCTGGCGAAGAAGGCTGATCCGAACGCAGCCAACCGCCAGCGTGCCACGCCGTTGATCCTCGCGGCGACGGCGGGATCGTTCCCCGCCGTCGAGGCTCTGCTGGGCGCAGGCGCGGACGTGAAGCTGTCTGACAACGTGGGCGAGACCGCCCTGCACCGCGCCGCGACCGGCGGCCACCTCGCGGTGATGAAGCTGCTGCTGGACCGTGGCGTGGACTTGAATCTCCGCGACCGCCAGCGGCAGACGCCGTTGCACCAGGCCGCGCAGAATGGCCGCGTGGACGCGGTGAAGCTCCTGCTCTCGCGCAACGCGAACCTGGCCTACACGGATGTTTCCGGTTCCACCGCGCTCGCGCTGGCCGAGAAGCGCAAGCACGAGGAAATAGTGAAGCTCCTCCGCGCCGGGCCGGGCAAATAGGTTGACGAGACTCCGCCCGCCGGGCTGCATCGTCGCCGGACGGATTCGCGGGGCGATGCGAGGAACGGAGGAATGCTTTCACCCCAGCGGAGGAAAAGCACGCTCGACACGCGCGCATTTCCCGTGCGACATAACGCACAGCAAATGGCCACCCTGTCTCCCGGCGAAGAATCCCAGTTGCGGCAGACGATTGAGATGTTCCGTTTGATCACTCAGTCGCAGCCGATCGACTATCAGTCGCTGGAAATCCTCAAGGAAGCCTACATGAAGCTGGGGCTTCAAGAGGACGTGGTGGAGACCTCTAAGCGCATCGCCAAGGCCTACGTCCAGCTCGGACAGCTTTCCTCGGCGATCATGGAGTATGAGACAATCCTCCAGCGCTTCCCTGACGATCCCGACGTGCGCAAGGCGCTCAACGAGATCGAGAACAAGACCAACAGCTTCGCCGGGCGCTCCCCGATGCCTGATTCGGCAGGGGGCAATGCCCTTGCCACCGAGCCGGGCAAGCCCCGTGCCGACAGCCACGCCGCCAAGGCCGGGGCCGAGGCGGACGACGGCAAGGCCGCCATGCAGCGCATCTTCGTGGACGGCAAGCACGTCAACGCCGCGGACTTCGGCCGGCTCTGGTTCACCCCCGGCGCGGAGCCGGGCATGCAGGCCAACGAGCCTTTCCTCCAAGTGATGGCGGACAAGGGCGTCATGGGCCTAGACAAGTCCCTCAAGCTCGTCATCGAGCGCGCCCGCATCGGCTACCTGCCGCTGGACCGCTACGAGCTGGACAACGAGCTGGGCAAGTCCTTCCCCCGCGCCATCTGCCTCAAGTGGTGCATCCTGCCCTTCGACCGCATGAGCAAGTCCGTGCTCGTCGCCACCGCCAACCCCTTCAACAAGCAGGCCGCCGCCGAGCTTCAGGCCGCCACGCCCAACCGCCTCATCTGGTATATGACCTCCCCGCCAGACCTCGTGAAGGCCCTGAAGAAAGTCTTCCGCTAAACCCGTGAGCAACCTCGCCCCCGTCAAATCCTTCGGCGAACGCATCGCCGACGCGCTCGTCGAGGACAACCTTCTGACCACCCAGCAGGTCGAGGAACTCGCCGCGCTTCAGAAGAAGGAAGGCACACGCCTCCTCAAGCTTCTGATCGAAAAGGCCTACGTCAACGATGTGGACATGGTCGTCGCCATGGGCCGCGTGCTCAACACCCCGCCCGTCAACGTCGCCCGCGCCGGCATCCCCCCCGAGATCGCCGGCCTCGTCCCGCGCGAGGTCGCCCTCAACTACAAGGTCCTCCCCGTCGCACGCCTTGAGAACAAGCTTTTCCTGGCGATGGCCGACCCGCTCAACGTCCTGGCCCTCGACGACGTCAAGCGCATCACCAAGCTCGACGTAACCCCCATGATCGCCTCCGAGAAGGCGATCCTCGACAAGCTCAACAACCTCGAGACCTCCAAGGGCGGCGGCATGGAGGAGATCATCAAGAAGTCGGCCGAGATGGACGCCGACGCCGAGGGGGCCGAACTCGTCGCCGAAGCGGCCGACGAATCCAGCGTGGACGCCCTCGCCGCCGCCGGCGAGGAAGCCCCCGTCATCAAGCTCGCCAACCTCATCCTCGTCCAGGCCATCCGCGACCGCGCCTCCGACATCCACATCGAGCCGTTCGAGAAGTCCGTCCGCCTCCGCTACCGCGTGGACGGCGCGCTGATGGACATGCCCCCGCCGCCCAAGTCCCTCCAGATGGCGCTCACCTCGCGCATCAAGATCATGTCGAACCTCGACATCGCCGAGCGCCGACTCCCGCAGGACGGCCGCATGAGGATGCGCGTCTCCGGCAAGGACATTGACCTCCGCGTCTCCTTCCTCCCCGTTGTCCACGGCGAGAAGTGCGTGCTCCGCGTCCTCGACAAGTCGAACCTCACCGCCAGCATTGACAAGCTCGGCCTCGACGCCGAGTCCTTCAAACGCTTCAAGACCGCCGTGGACGCCCCGCACGGCCTCATCCTCGTCACCGGCCCCACCGGCTCAGGCAAGACCACCACGCTCTACTCCGCCCTCAACGAGCTTAACAACCCTGACTACAACATCGTCACCGTCGAGGACCCCGTCGAGTTCCAGATCCCCGGCATCAACCAAGTCCCCGTGCGCAAGGAGATCGGCCTCTCCTTCGCCGCCGCCCTGCGCTCCATCCTGCGCCAGGACCCCGACATCATCATGCTGGGCGAAATCCGCGACGAGGAGACCGCCGAGATCGCCGTCGAGGCCGCGCTCACCGGCCACCAGGTGCTCTCGACGATGCACTGCAACGACGCCCCCGGCGCCATCTCGCGCCTCGACGACATGGGCATCGCGCCCTTTCTCATCTCCAGCTCCGTGATCCTCGCCTGCGCCCAGCGCCTCATGCGCCGCATCTGCCCCGCGTGCAAGGAGCCGGTGAACTACCCGCCCAAGATTTACGAGCAGCTCGACCTCGACCCGAAGTTCTTTGCCGGCGCGCAGATCTTCAAGGGCAACGGCTGCGAGCGCTGCAAGAACTCCGGCTACGCGGGCCGCTGCGCCATCATCGAGATCATGACCGTCAGCGACGACATCCGCAAACTGGTCATCGCCCGCTCCAGCGCCGCCGAGATCGCCAAGGTCGCCGTCTCCCAAGGCATGAAGAACCTCCGAGCCGTCGCCCTCGACAAGGTCCGCGAAGGCATCTCCACCCTCGAGCAGGTCCTCGTGCTCACATCGAGCCACTGAGGCCGGGTTCCCGGTCGCAGTTTCCCCTGTCTTTCCCGCCTGTCCGGCCACAGTGGCCGCTTGGTCTGTTCACCCGGACAATCCACGGCCAGATGAGCTGCAAGTTTTCCCGGTCTGGGCTGCTCCTTCAACAGTCTGGGAGGCAACTCGGCTGTCCGGGAAGGCTTCTTGGGCAGTCCGGGCCATCCGATCGAGGCAAACTCCCATCCAGTCTTGCCAAGGTGTGACCCAGTCGAGGGAAGGTGTGACCCAGTCGGCCAAAGTTGTCATCCGGTCGGGCCAAGGAATGCTCCTAGAAACGGCACTTTAGCGCAGAGGCGCGAAGGCGCGGGGGAAGAGAGGGGGTGGAGCCGAGGCTATTCGCTATCCTCCATCCTCTATCCTCCTGCTTTCTCGTGGTTCTGCGTCTGTGCGCCTTTGCGCCACCACATCTCAACCGCAGGAACCAGAGTTACTTGCCCAGCCCCGCCGCCACCGTCTCCTGAAACGCCTTGCGGATGTCGGAGGCGTCGCCGTTCGCCATCTTCGCGCGTTGGATCATCAGGATGTAGATCGTCCCGCTCTTCGGGTCACCCCAGCTTTGCGTCCCGTAAGCGCCGCCGTGGCCGTAGGTGCCGGGCGCGAGCATCGCCGTCACGCCGATGGGTTGCTTTACGACTTGGAAGCCGAAGCCCCAGCTCATGCCCTCGGTGAAGCCGGTCTTAATCTCGCCGGTCTGCGTGCTCGTGAGCTGCTGGTGCGCGGCGGCGGAGAGGTAGCGCCTGCCGCTGGCCGTGCCGCCGTTGAGCAGCATCTGGTAGAACTTCGCCATGTCCGCCGCCGTCGAGTAGAGGCCGCCCGCCGGGCTGGCCGTGCGCCAGCGCGCGGTGAGCGGCAGGCCCTTGAGGAAATAGTTGTCCACCTCGGCCAGGCCCTTGTTCTCCGGGCCGGGCTGGTAGGCCTTCGCCACGCGACGCGCCTGCGCTTCCGTGGGCCAGAAGGTTGTGTCCTTCATGCCGAGCGGCTTGATGAGCCGCGCGTCGAGGAAGTCCGCGAAGCTCTGCCCGGACACAACCTCGACGATGCGGCCCAGCGTGTTGATGCCGGGGTTGCTGTATTGCCACTTGCTGCCGGGCTCGAAGGACAGGGGCTGGAGCGCGTAGGCCAGCGTGCGCTCACCGAGCATGAGGTCGCGGCCCGTCTCGGGAATGTCGCTGTTCAGACCGGCCGTGTGCGTGAGCAGGTCGCCCAACGTGATGCGGCGCGAAGGTTTCTTCAGGACCGTGGCCTCGGCGTTCTTCGTCGCGAGCAGCATCTGGCCCTTGAACTCCGGCAGGAACTTCTCCACCGCGTCGTCCACGGAGAGCTTGCCCTCGTCCTGCAACATCAGGATGGCGACGCCAGTGAGCGGCTTGGTCATCGAGGCGATCCAGAACAAGTCGTCCGTCCGCATCGGCTTCTTCGCCGCGAGATCGGAGTAACCGACGGCGTCAAGCGCGAGCACCTTGCCGCCGTTCGCCACGAGCGTGACCGCGCCGGCGACGACCTGCTTGTCCACGAACTCCTGCATCCGCGTAGGGATGGCCTTGAGCGGAGCAGACGCCGCGTCTGGCTTGGCAGCGGCGAAGGCGGTGGAGAGGACGCAAGGCGCAACGAGCGCGGCGAGGAGGAAATGGCGGCGAATCATGGCGGGAGGTTAGGAAGCGACGGTGAAGCAGGCCAGTCTGTTTTCAGAGGAGGGGGAAAGTGTTCAGTGTTCAGTGTTCAGCGGGGCGTGCGGAGGCAGGGCAACTTTCTGAACACTGAACACTGCTTACTTCCCCTTCAGCTCCCCCAGCATCTCCAGCAGCGCCGTGACGATCTTCGTCGAGGCCTGCTCCTCCAACCGGTTCGTTCCCATCCACGTCTCGTAACCGCCCAGGCGATGGTGCGCGGGCGTGGGCAGGTAGCCGTAGTAGCCGTTGGCAATCGAGTGCGTGAAGCTCGGCTTGAAGGGATTGCGCGCCTTCAGTTCCAGTCCCGTCTCCACAAACGTCTCGCACGGAATCCCCGTGAGGCCCACGTCGCCGACGCGCAGCGCCTGAATCGGAATCGCCAGCCGCGCCGGATACTCCGCCATGCCCAGCGTGCGCTCGGCGTAAATCTCCTCCAGCGTCGCCGGGCGCGGCAGGCTCTTCGGGCGGCCGAGCACTTCCTTCGCGCGGGCGATTTGCTCGGGCGTCGGGCGGCGTGTGCCGACTTCGAGTTCGCGCAACTGCCCGCCCAGCGGAACCCAGTCGCGATACTGGATGCCTTGCAGCGCCTTGAACGCGACTGCCGCCACGTCATTGGCCACGAGTTGCATCCGCGCGTAAGGCTCGTCGCGCGTGCCAGGCTTGGAGAAATCAATGTTGTTGATGTTGCCGCTCGTGCCATTGGCCAGCATCGCGACGAACGCCGGGCGCTGCCGGTCCGCGCCGAGGAGTTGCTGGAGCCGGTCGCAGAACAGCGCGAAGTAATCCGCCGAGATGTGCCCGTTGCCGACGCCGCCGACGTAGTGCAGCGAGTAGTTCGCCAGCACCGCGATGGGCCGGCCCTGGGGCGACTGCACGGACACGAGGCAGATTTCCGGGTCGGTCGGGCCGGAGGGTCGGTCGAGGCTTGGGCTGGCGCGCCCCGGGTTCATCTTCACGAGGTCGTTCGTGCTGCCGAAGGGATTCACCGGCATCGTGCCGGGCTTGAGGAACCACCGGCGGTTGAAGACATGGTTCGGTTCCTGCCCCGTCGCCCAGCCGATGCGCGCGGGCGCGAGGTTGTTCATCGCGCGGCGCACGCCGTCTGCGATGCGCCGCGCGACGAACTGCTGATACTCATCGAGCGGCGTGTGGATGCGGAAGCGGTTCGTGCCCAGCGCGCTTGTCGCCGAGTGCGTGTGCGTCGAGGACATGAAGAGATTCGCGCCGGGCAGTCCGGTCTCCTCCGTCACCAGCCGCCGCGCCGCGTCATAGACTTCCCGCGAGGCCCCGAGCAAGTCGCACACGACGATGGCCAGCCGCGTCTCGCCGTTGTCCAGCGCGAGGCAGCGCGCGTGCAGCTCGTCGTGGATGTGCGTGGAGGGAATAGGGTGGAAGCCGCCGATGATGCCGCCGCCGAGCGGGGGCGTGAGGTTGCTCAAGGCCGCGCCGGCACGGAGGATTTGGGGCTTGTCCGCCGCAGTGACGGGCAGGGCGATGAGGGAGAGAAACAAAATCATGATGGCACCGCAGAGGCGGGACGGACGCAGAGGAGCGGCGGAAGAACTTAGAGATCCGCTCTTCTGGTTCCAGTCTTCCTCTGCGGCTGTCCCGCCTCTGCGGTGCAAATCCCCGGCGGTGTAACCAAAGCGGTGGAGGTGAAGTCCAGTCATACGCAAATTCTCTGTGTTGCTCTCGCCATGAAACGCCTCGCCCTTCTCCTTGTCACGTCTGCATTCCTCACCTTCACCGACGCCGTCGTGCGTGCTGACGTGAAGCTCCCGGCCATCTTCGGCGACCACATGGTTCTACAGCGTGACACCGTCGTGCCCGTCTGGGGCACCGCTTCTCCCGGCGAGGAGGTCACCGTGTCCCTTGCTGGACAGACTGCGAGCGCGAAGGCCGGCGCGGACGGCAAGTGGTCCGTAAAGCTCACCAAGCTGTCCGCCGCGGGTCCGCACACACTCACGGTGAAGGGCAAAAACACCGTGACGCTTTCCGACGTGCTCGTCGGCGAGGTCTGGCTCGGCTCCGGCCAATCCAACATGGCGATGACCGTGAACCGTGCGAAGGACTTCGCCCAGGAGCAGGGAACTGCGAAATTCCCGCAGGTCCGCATGTTCACCGAGGCGTCCGGCGGGGCTGGCAGCGCGCAGTCCGAGGGCAAAGGCAAGTGGGTCGTCTGCGCGCCAGAGTCAGTCGGGTCCTTCTCGGCCACGGCATATTTCTTTGGCCGCGAGATTCACAAGGCGCTCGGCGTGCCCGTTGGCCTCATTAACTCCTCCGTCGGCGGCACGCCCATCGAGTCGTGGATTGCGCCCGGTGCGCAGACGGCGGCACCCGAGTTGAAGGGATTCTTCGAGTCCGCTCGCAACGCGAAGAAGGCCGTCGACCCCACGCAGGCAAAGGCGAAGTTCGATGCCGACCTCGCCAAGTGGCAGGAGGCAGCGAAGAAAGCGAAGGCCGACGGCAAGCCCGCGCCGAAGCGTCCACAAGACCCCGTCGCGCTCGCCGAACGCAAGGGCAACGTGGGCGGCCTCTTCAACGGGAAGATTTCCGCGCTCATCCCCTACGCCATTCGCGGCGCACTGTGGTATCAGGGCGAGGCAAACTCCGCGCCGGAGAAGGCGCAGTTCTACGAGGCGCAGCTCAAGCTCCTCGTGAGCGACTGGCGGAAGCTCTGGGGCTACGAGTTTCCGTTCGCGTGGGTGCAGCTCCCCAACTTCGGCGGCGCGGGCCGCGACTGGCCGCTCGTGCGCGAGGCGATGCTCAAGACACTTGCGCTGCCGAAGACCGGCATGGCCATCACGATAGACATCGGCGAGGAGAAGGACATCCACCCGAAGAACAAACAGGACGTGGGCCGCCGTCTCGCCGTGTGGGCGCTTGGCTCGGTGTATGGGCAGAAAGTCGCAACGAGCGGCCCGCTTCCCGCGGGCCATCAAGTGCGTGGGAGCGAAATCGTCTTGAGCTTCAAGCACACTGACGGGGGCCTCACCGCGAAGGGCGGCGAGCTGAAAGGCTTCGTCATCGCCGGCGCAGATCAGCAGTGGAAGCCCGCGACCGCGCGCATCGAAGGCGACAAAGTCATCGTCACCAGCGCGGACGTGAAGCAACCCACCGCCGCGCGCTACGCGTGGGAGAACTGGCCGACGTGCAACCTCTTCAACGGTGCCGGTCTGCCCGCTTCGCCCTTCCGCACGGATGATTGGAAGTAGTGGCGCAGGTAGGGCGCGTCTGTCCCGGCGCGCCGGTTGGGCTTTCGGATGGTCTGGCGGCGCGCTGGGGACGGACGCGCCCTACCTCATGACTCAGGGAATCTGCGCTTCCAACAGCATGCCGTCCGCTCCCGCCGTCACCACGCAGAAATCCGCCGGCTGGCCGACCTCGATTTCGTTGCGCAGGCCCATGAGTTCCGCCGGGCGTTGGGAAAAGTGCGGCCAGACGTCGCGCCAGGATTTGCCGAGCATCTGCGCGGCGCGGGTGATGCCATCAACCGGCTTGAGCGCCGAGCCGGCGAAGTTGGGCTTGCCCGGCTGGCGCACGATCTGGTCCGCGCCGACTTCGAGCTCGATGCTGCCAATCGTGTAGCGGCCCGGCGGCGCGCCGGCGGCGGACATCGCATCCGTCGTGTAGTAGATGCGCTCTGGTGGCAGGGCGCGATGCATGTGCCGGAAGAGCAGCGGCGAGACGTGGTGCGTGTCCGGAATGAGACTGGGCATGAGACCGGGCGTGTCGAAGACGCGCCAAAGGATGTTGTCGTGCCGGTCAAGCTGCTGCGGAATACCGTTGCCCAGATGCGTGAAGCCGCGTGCGCCAGCGGCCACCGCCGCACGCATCGTGTCCGCCGAGACATTCGTGTGCCCCAAGCTCACCACGATGCCAAGCGAGGTCGAGAGCCGGATGGCTTCGAGCGAACCGCCGCGCTCCGGCGCGAGTGTGAGCAGGACGGGGTCGCAGCCGGTGACGGCGCGCAGTTCGCGGATGTCGGCCTCGGTCGCATCGCGCATGACGGCGGGATTGTGCGCACCCTTGAAGCCGACTTCCGGGGAGAGAAACGGGCCTTCAATGTGCCAGCCCACCAGTGCCGTGCGGAGTTCGGGACTTGCATCACGGATCGCCTTCGCCCGGCGCACCCGTGACATGAGCTTGGGCCACTCGTCCGTGATGAGGGTGAAGAAGAAACGCCCGCAGCCATCACGGCGCATCTGGCGCGCAGCGGAGAGAAGATGCGCCTCGGTGAGATGGTCGTCGCGCTGGAAGTCCACGCCACCGTAGCCGTTGATTTGGAGGTCAAGCAGCGTGGGCGCGAGCCAAGTGCCGGACATGTCCGCTGGACCGGCGCTGACTTCCGAGATGACGCCGTCGCTCCATTTCAAGCGCAGCGGCTGGCCGCTAGCGAAGTGGCGTCCGCACATTTGACCGTGGTGCATGGCTGATTCCTAGCGTGAGGAGTGGCGGGGAACGAGCAAAATTCCCAATCAGCCTGCGCTGCGTTGCAACTGTCGGCGGTAGTCGCGTGGGGTCAGGCGCGTGATCTCGCGGAAGCGGCGGTTGAAGTTCGCGAGGTTGCGGAAGCCGCAGTCCAGTGCGATGTCGGTGACCTTGCGCTCCTCGTTGGCGAGCAGACGGCACGCGCGGCCAACGCGCAGCTCGTTCACGTATGCGGGCAGCGTCTTGCCGGTGCGCAGCTTGAAGAAGCGGCTGAACGCGCCCTCGCTCAGGTGCGCCGCGCGCGCAACGGTGGCGCGGTCAATGGTGTCCGTGAGGTGCGTGTGGATGTGCGCCGTGACGCGAGCCATGCGGCCTTGGTCTTCGCTGGAAAGGCTCGGCACGAAGCCGGCGCTGGCGATGGGCTGGAGTTCGCGCGATTGGGCGAGCGTTTCTAGAATGCCGAGCAGCTCGGCGATGCGGTTCAAGCCCTTCGCCTCGACCAACCGGTGCAGCCGCTCCGCCGCTGCGTCGCGCGTGCGGCCCGTGACGCGCAGGCCACGCGCGGCGCGGCGGAGGAGCCGCTTCACGGCCGCTGCCTCGGGGATCTCCAGGAAGTCGCGGCCCAGCAGCGTATCGAGGAAGCGCACGACAACGGCGTGGACCGCAGCGCGGCCACCCCCGGCATCCTGCTGCCAGACGTGCGGGAGATTGGAGCCGACCAGCACGAGGTCGCCGGGCCCGAGCGGTGTGATGTTGTCGCCGACAAGCCGGTAGCCGCTGCTCTTGAGGACGAGGGTGATCTGAAACTCAGGGTGAAAGTGCCACGTCGCGCCGTAGCCCGGCCCGCGCACGACCTCGCAGTGGAAGCATTCCCACTGGCGCTGCGGCGTCTGCTCGAAGACGGGTTTCACGTCGTCAGCTTAATGGCGGATCAAGCCAGCCGGAAGCTTCTCCTGATGGGAGATGGCGGGCTTGCAGTCGGCGGTGGAATGCAGACACTGCGGCCATGCGTCCATTCCAAATCATCTTCACGCCGACCGGGGCCGCCGAGCTGTCCAAGATGCCCAAGGAGCTGCAGCTCCAGATCCTCGGTGAGTTTCGCGGCCTGCCACAGGAGGTCATCAGCACGGAGCTGGAGCGCTTCGGCAAGCTGGAGCGCGACGGCCATGTGCTGCACCGCTTCCGCGTGGGCGACTACCGGATCTACTTCGAACGCCACGAGCTGGGCGTGCTGGTGCAGCGCATCCTGAGCAAGAACTCGCTGAAGGATTTTCTCTTCCGCTCCAGCCTGCCGCTGGGCGAGGACGAGGCGTTGCAGGACAACCCGAAGTTCTGGGAGCTGATGCAGTCGGCGAAGGCGAAGTAAAGGGAAAGTAACTAGTAATTAGTGCTCAGTCCCACTGGGGGCGTGCCTTCACTAAATACTAATCACTTTCCGCCTCCCACTCAGTCCCCCAGCTCGACGTTCCAGTAGGCGAGGTCGAGGAAGTGTTTCCAACTGTCGTGGTATTCCACGCCGAAGTTGAGCTGCACGAAGGGCCGCCACTTGGGCTTCTTGGGCTTGCGGATGAGGTGCATGCCACACTCGGACGGCGAATGGTTGCTCTTGCGTGTGTTGCAGGGCACGCAGGAGCACACGATGTTTTCCCAAGTCGTCGGCCCGCCGCGATCGCGCGGGACGACGTGGTCGAGGTTCAGGTCCTTCCGGTCGAGGGTCTGGCCGCAGTATTGGCAGGTGTTCTTGTCGCGCTCGAAGATGTTGTGCCGGGTGAACTTCACTTCCTTGCGCGGCAGGCGGTCGAACACCGCGAGCATGATGACGCGCGGCACACGGATCCGGAACGAGATGCCGCGCACGGACTCCGGGTGCGGCTCGCGGCGTGAGAAGTCTGCCCACTCTGGGAAGTCGTAGGTCTGAAACGCGCCGTCCTGGTCGCCGAGCACCACTTGGGCGTGGCCTTGAAACAAAAGGGAGAGCGCCCGCCGCGCGGTGCAGATGTTCACTGCCTGCCACAAACGGTTCAGCACGAGCACTGGTTGGTTGAGTAGCGTAGTCATAACCGCCGCAATGCCCGCGGAAACTAGCAACGCCGCTTCCATCGTGTCAATGGTGGCGAAGCGGCGTTAAGGAGGAAAAACCCGCTTGGAATGGGGTCGGAACGTGCGTGCCCACCTGGCTGCAGCAGCTCAACTTGGATGGCTCCAGCTCACGCGTTGTCCTGCCCCTTCACGCCCTTGCCGTGCTGGCGCTGGCGGTTGGGGCGGAACGCGCGGTCGGGGCCTTCGGTGCCATTGGCCTCGCCCATGTAGAGGCTCAGGAGATAGGCGCGCTTGGTCTGCTGCGCCTGCTGCTGGCGGCGACCTCGGATCAGTTCGGCAATTCTGGCAAGCAAGCGCATCGGCTGTCGTGACGACAGCGGCGAGCTTGCGGGAAACCGGGCCTGGCTGAAAGTGGAAATCCTCAGCCAGCACGATGCAGTTGGAGCGCCGGCTTCCAAGCCGGCTTAACGCATCCGAACACGAGGAAGTGCATGTGATCGGTCGCGGAGTCGGTTTTGGAGGAGGCATCAAACTGCTGACACGCCTCATTCAACCCATCACGCGTAAGCCGGCTTGGAAGCCGGGGCTCCACCCTCAGGCCACCGCGTCGGGCGTCGGGGGCTTGAGGCTCGCGTCCTGCGGGTGCTCGCCCACGTCGCCGTGATAGGCGGTCTGGCGGCGGAAGCGCAGTTCCGCCGCGCGCGTGTCGTCGCCGGCGGCGGAGGTGGCGATGGCGGGCAGATCAAACTTCCCGTCCGGCAGCGCGAAGCGATAGCTGAACGTGCCATCGGGGCGCAGGCGGATCTTCCGTCCGCCGATGGTCACGGTCGCGTCCGGCGCGGTCGCACCGTAGAGGATCAGCTCGGCATTGAGGTTGAACCAGAAGCCGCGCGCCGTCTCCCCGCCTCCAAAGCCAGCGCCCAAACTGCCGAGCGCGCCAAACGGGCTGCTGCGCGAGCCGAGGCCGAGCGCACCCTGTCCGGCGGCGAGCTGTGCGGCAGTCTGATCGGAGAGCCGCTTCACGAACTGGCGGCGGACAAGCTCCGTGATTTCCATCGAGCCGATCCAGACGCGGCGCACCTCGTCCATCGTGATGGCTTCGGCCAGCGCCTGGGCCTGCGCGGGCGTCCAGACGGGCGCGGGCGCGGGGCCGGCGGCTGCGGCGGGAGCGGAGGACTTCTTGGGCCGCACATCCAGCTCCGCGCGTGGCGGGGCGAAGGTGTCGGCGGCGGGCAGGTTCGGATGGCCCTTCTCGCGCAACTGCGCCAGCGCCTCCATCAGCGGCACGTGCTGGCTGATGACGGTCTTGACCATCTCGACGAGCTGGTCGAAGGGCACCTCCACCGGCAGCGTGGCGAAGTCCGCGCTCGTGTCATCGGACAGGCTGTCCGGCGGGGTGACCGTGGCGGCGGAGACGGCGATGGTCTGCCAGCGCTCCTTGCGGTCGAAGTAGCCGAGCTGCGCAACGAACTTCGTCACGCCCCGCCCGACGTGGACGAACCAGTTGCGCGATTCGGGATGAACGTGCTGCGTGACGAGCGGCTCGCCGAGGACTTCCTTTTCGAACACGCGGACGATGAGGTGGCCATCGTCGGAATCCGCGTTGAAGTCACGTTGTTGAGCAGTGGACAAATCCCAGTGTGCGTAGAGCCACTGCGGGTCGCGCGCGGTGAGCCAGAGCCTCGCAGTGCCGTAGGACTCAGGGAGCTCGCCGCGTTCCTCCGCAGGGCCGGCGTGCGTGGGTGGCGGCGTTGGCCCGAGCGCGTAACGCTGGCCGGGACCGCTGACTCCCGCCGTCGAGGCGGTGTCACCGACGAGTAGAATGGGCGGGATCTCGAGCTTGGGGTGGCGGACCCTGCGCGGCGCGGCGGGGCGCTTGGACTTCATCGCGGTGGCGGCGATGCGTGCAGGGCGTTTAACCTTGGTGGCCAGCTCGGGCTTGGCGGCGGCCTGGGGCTGCGCCTGCGTGGCAGTCTTGGCCGTGCGTCTGGGCGCGGCCTGGGGCTGAACGGCGGCCACGGTCTTGGCAGTGCGCCTGGCCTTGGCGGGCGCTTCCGCAGCGGATGCGACGGCAACGGGACGTGTGACGGCGGCGGGCGTAATCGTCCGTGTCTTGAGGGCGCGACGGGTCGGTTTCTTTTCCAGCTTCATAAGGATTTCCGTGGCGAGCGGGTCGGAAGGGCAGCGCCTTTTCTAAGGTCAGGCACTTTGCGCCCAAGCCTCTGGCCCGTGCAATGGAAATTTCGGCGGCGCAAACATAGACCGAATTTCCGCCGAGCGCCCGGCGTCATTTTTATACAGCCGCAGTTCGTCACCACCACCGTCATGCTCAAGATTCTGGCTCCAGCCGACCGCCGCCGTCAGTTCTGCGACGGCGTGTCGCGGCGCAACTTCCTCAAGATCGGCGGCCTCGGCGCGGCGGGCCTTTCGCTCCCGCACCTGCTCGCGCTCGAGGCGCAGGCGGGCATCCGCAACTCCCACAAGTCCGTCATCCTCATCTACCTCGTCGGCGGCCCGCCGCACCAGGACATGTTCGATCTTAAGCCCAACGCGCCCAGCGACGTCGCCGGGCCGCACCGGCCAATTGGCACGAACGTGGACGGCATCGAGATCTGCGAGCTGTTCCCACGCATGGCGAAGATGATGGACAAGTTCGCCCTCATCCGGTCGCTCGTCGGCGCGCAGAACGATCACGACGCCTTCCAATGCTACACCGGCCACAGCCGCACGGAGATGGCTCCGGCGGGCGGTTGGGCGCCGTTCGGCAGCATCGTGAGCAAGGTCCAAGGCCCGGTGAATGCCGCGACCCCGCCGTTCATGAGCATGTGCTACGAATGCACGCACGGCCCCTACAACGAGCCCGGCTCCGGCATGGTCAACGTGGCGCACTCCGGCTTCCGGCCCGTCGGTCCGACCCGCGCGGACATGAAGCTGCAAGGCATCACCTACGACCGGCTTGCGGATCGGACGCGTTTGCAGGCGAGCATGGACCAGTTCCGCCGCGATGTGGACGCGAGCGGCCAGATGCAAGGGCTGGACTCTTTCACGCAGCAGGCGATGGGGATGCTCACGTCGTCGAAGCTGGTCGAGGCGCTGGACCTCTCGAAGGAAGACCCGCGCATCGTGGCTCGCTACGGTCGGGGCGATGAGGTGAAGCGCATTGACGAGAACGGCGCACCCCGCGTGCCGCAAAGTTTTCTCGCCGCCCGCCGCCTCGTGGAAGCAGGCGCGCGCGTGGTGACCGTGAACTACAGCAAGTGGGATTGGCACGGCGGCCCCGGCAACGACATTTTCACCCGCGAGCGCGAGGACTTCCCGATCTTCGATCAGGCCATCACCGCGCTCGTCGAGGACCTGCATCAGCGCGGCATGGACAAGGACACCACGGTCTTGGTCTGGGGCGAGTTCGGGCGCACGCCGCGCATCAGCTCGCAGGTCGGCCGCGACCACTGGCCGCGCGTGGCGATGGCGTTGCTGGCTGGCGGTGGGATGCGCTGCGGCCAAGTCATCGGTTCGACCGACCGCCACGGCGGCGAGGCGAACAGCCGCCCCGTGACCTTCCAAGAAGTCTTCGCAACGCTCTACCACAACCTCGGCATCGACGTGAACACCACGACGATCATGGACGCCAAGGGGCGGCCGCACTATCTGGTAGACGGCGGGGCGCAGGCGATCCGGGAGCTAGTTTAAGCGGTGTCGAAGACTCCCTTGGAGAAGGATCGCGGAGGCTGTGGCTTTGCTTTGATTCGTCGGTTGGTCAATCTTGGCGCGTATGCAAGCAGGTTCCTACTAAGATGTTGTTCGGTGGTTTACGCATCCTTGTTTGAAACCCGCGATTGTCGTTGCCGCCCTCAGTTGGTTGCTATGGCAAGGAATCCGTTGGGCAATCGCACCGGGCTTTTGGGGCGGTAGCTGGCTTCACAGTGAGATCGACACCGCGTTCAAGCTGGCGAACGACATGTTCCGTCCTGTTCTGCTGGTGAAGTGGTGGCTTCAGGATCCGCTAGGCACTTGGGGTGACAAGTGGTTGTTGCTCCACCAATGGGGCCAGTATGAAACAGCCGGTTGGTTGCTTCTGATCATCGGCGTCCTATGGGTCGTGATTTCCTGTGCGCTTTTCTTTCCGATGTTGCGGCGTGCCGCATCTTTGAGAGTTCCAATCAGCCACACACAGATGGCGAATCAAGCCACCGATGAAGATTTCAAAGGGCAAATCAACCCAAGGACAGATCTCCCATGACCGAAACCAAATACTCCGACCGGACCGATTCGTTTGAGGAGAAGCTGCGGCTGATGGAGGCGGCTTGGCGGAAGAAGGACTTCCGGCTCGCGCGGTCGCTGGCGCATTCGCTCCGGCACTCGGCCATGCAGGCGCAGGCGGAGGAGGAAAGCCCGGGGCAGCCGCTCGCGGCTCCGGCGAAGTTCGAGTTGGTGGAGTCGCTGCCCGCACCGTGGCGCACCTGGGCGCGCGGCTGGAAGTTTTGCCGCGCGCTTCACCTCGACGAGACGCTCGGCCTGGATCGACCACCGGAGCCGGTGGAGGTGCTGCTAAGTTTTCCGGCGGAGCAAGTGGCTTCGCTCGCGCGGGAGGTCCGCGTCGCACGTGTGGTGGATGGCGTGTTAAAGGAAGTTCCCTGTCAGGTCCACGGCGAGGTGCGACGCGGGACGGAGCGGCTGGCGAAGGTGCTTTTCCTCGCGCGCGGCGTGATGCACCAGCGCCAGACGTTTCTCGTCTTCCACGGCAACCCGGATGCCGAGCTGCCCGCGTATCCGACGGACTTGAAGACGCGCGGCGAGGGCTTCGCGCTGGACATCGAGAATGACTTTTACAAGGCGTCGCTGTCCCGGCAGATGGGCCAGCTTGATCGCATGAGCATCAAGCGCGGGCACGGGCTGGAGCTGTTCGCCGGCGGCGAGGGGCACGGCGAGCCGCCCTGCATTGACTGGGCGCACGACTACGCGGCGTCCGGCCACTTCCAGAAGTTCCGCGTCACGCTGTGGGAGACGTGCCCGGACTACGAGGTGGTGCGCGGGCCGCTCGCGACCATCGTGCGGCGCTGGGGCTTCCCGCAGTCGCCGGTTCACCCGGTCTTCACGCCCGCGCGGCTGCATGTGGATGTGGAATATCGCTTCTACGCGGGCCTGCCGTGGTTCCACAAGTCCGGCACGATGCGCGCGCTGAAGGCCTTCGAAGCCCCCGCGATGCGCGACGACGAATGGGTTTTCACCGGCCAGCCGTTCACGGACATCGTCTGGATGGGCCCCGACGGCAAGCTGCGCACGGGCGCGCCCGACGCGGCGCATCGCGAGAACATGTGGGCCGTGGGCTTCACCAACGCGCAGACGAACGACTCGTTCGTCGCGCTCTTCCTCGAACATCGCGCGGACGGCCTGCCCGAGCTGAAGCACAACGGTTCGCCCTCGCTCTTCTACAAGTCGCACGGCCAGCTCTGGAGCCGCTATCCACTGCCGGTGAAGGACGTGCCGACGGGCGCGGTGCTGCACCAGAAGAACGCCTATGCCGCGCTGCCCTTCACCACCAAGGACGGCCCGACCATGCTGGAGGAACTGCGGCATCGCCTCGTCAACCCCTTGCTTGTGACCGCCGGTGAAGTGCCGAAGACCGCAGCCGCGAAGGAACAGCTCGGCCGCCTCGCGCGCCCCGGCGAGGCCGGTGATAGCCCCATCCCGAAGGCCGCGCTCTGGGCCGCGCTGCGCGATTGCAAGGACGAGCAGCTCTACACCGCCGACATCAGCGTGGTGGACCTCGGCCTCGTGCTCGACCTCCGCGTGCGCGGCGACACGGTTCACCTGCTCATGACGATGCCGCACCGTGGCCGCCCGCGGCTCGGCTACTTCACCTTCGGCTCCGGCGGCAACTCGGTGCCCATCCAGCAGCGCCTGATGAAAGTTTCCGGCGTGGGCAAGGTGATCGTCGAGCAGACCTGGGAACCGGGCTGGAACTCGAACCGGCTGACGGAGGACGGGCGGAAAAAGCTTGGCCTGCCCGTGTGAGGCCGCCGCTTGACAGTTTTTTCGAAAGGAAGAACCTACGGCCCATGTCGCCACGCTTCATCGCACTTCCCATCGCGCTCATCGTCGCGCAACTCGTCGCCGTCGCGCCCGGCTTCTGCGCCGCCACCGCCGAAGCGAAGCCCAAGACAGCCCTCCCGTTTCGCGTGGACCACGCCGCGCCGTTGCAGGCGGAGGAGAAGCCGATGGAGGAGACGGAGCGCTTCACCACGCTCCGTATCGAGTTCACCGGCATCGCCGGTGACCGCGTGCCTGGCCATGTCTACTTGCCCAAGGCTTCCGCCGGACGCCGGCCCGCCGTGCTCGTCCAGCACGGCATCGGCGACAAGAAACTCGCGGCCTACATCGTGGCCACGTGCCGCAAGCTCGCCGAGGGCGGCGTGATCGCGCTCGCGATTGACGCGCCCAATCGCGGCGACCGACAGGTGAAGGACCAGCCCAGCCCGTCCTTCCTGAATCCCGCCGCCGTCGCGGCGTGGTTCCGCCAGCACTGCGGTGATTACAGCCGCGCCCTCGACTATCTCGCCGCCCGCGCGGACGTGGACCGCGAGCGGCTTGGCTACATCGGCTTCAGTTGGGGTGCGATCACCGGCATCACGTTCGCAGCGCACGACGAGCGCGTCCGCGCGATGGCCTCCATCGGCGGCGGCGGGAACCTCGTTGGCTACCTCGCGCTGCCCGCCAAGCCCGGCGAGAAGCCCGGCGCCTCGCTTGATCCCGCCGACCACATCGCGCACATCGCACCGCGTCCGCTCTTGCTCATCAACTCCACGCGCGACCAGCTCGTGCTGCCTGTCTTTGCGCGTGCGCTGCATCAAGCGGCCGGCGTCGGCTCGGAGGTGAAGTGGTTTGAGACCGACCACTTCTTCACCGGCGTGGACCGCGAAGCCATCCTCCAGTCCGTCGCAGATTACCTGAAGGCGAAGCTCGAAGCCCCGCTGCGCAAGCGGCCCTGAGCCGGACGCAGCCGGCAGCCGCCGAGGCAAGGAGGCGGAACAGAAGTGATCCGTGTTCAGCCAATTTCCGAAGTTGGCCGCAAAGAACGCAAGAAGACGCAAAGGAGCCAGGCTTTCCGCCACTGGGCTTCAAACTGTTCCGCCGTTCACTCGCTCTCGGGCAATGGCTCCTCCTTTAGTTCCTTTGTGTTTTTTGCGGCTGATCTGTTTCCGCGTTCGTGCTCAACTTCGGGATTCAGTCCAAGGGCAAAAGCGGCGGCCAGTGGCCGCCGCTTTTGCGTTCAAAGTATTGATGATCTGGTTCAGTCCTTCGCCGAGGCCTCGGGGATGCGCATCCCGTAGAAGCTGCGGTGGACGAAGAAGAGCGCGACGAGGAAGAAGAAGCCGCCGATGACGAGGTTCGTGATGCTCGTCGGGTTGGCCTTCTTCATCTCCACCGCGATCTCGACGGCGAGCAGACCGAAGAGCGTGGTGAACTCGCTGACCGGGTTCATCGAGACGCTGGAGGTGTCCTGGAACGGATCGCCCACGGTGTCACCCACGACCGTCGCGGCGTGGATCGGCGTGCCCTTCGCCCTCATGTCCACTTCCACGATCTTCTTCGCGATGTCCCATGCGCCGCCGCCATTGGCCATGAAGATGGCCTGGAACAGGCCGAAGAACGCGATGCCGACGAGGTAGCCGATGAAGAAGTAGGCGTTGAAGAACGGCAGCGCCAGCGAGAAGCAGAACACGACCATGAAGATGTTCACCATGCCCTTCTGCGCGTAGATGGTGCAGATCTCCACGACCTTCTTGCTGTCCTCGATGCTCGCCGTGGCCGCGTCGAGCTTGATGTTCTCCTTGATGTAAACCACCGCGCGATACGCGCCGGTCACGACCGCCTGCATGCTCGCGCCGGTGAACCAGTAGATCACCGAGCCGCCCATGAGCAGGCCGAGCATGACCTCGGGCTGCACGAGACTCAGCTTCGCGACCGCGCCGCCAAATTCCTTCTCCAGCAGCATGATGATGCCGAAGACCATCGTGGTCGCGCCCACGACCGCCGTGCCGATGAGCACGGGCTTGGCGGGGGCCTTGAAGGTGTTGCCCGCGCCGTCGCCCTTCTCGAGCTGGAGCTTGGCGTCCGCAAAGTCGGGCTTGAAGCCGTAGTTCTGCTCGATGTCCTTCGCGATGTTGGGCCGCCCCTCAATCTGGCTCAACTCATAGACCGACTGCGCGTTGTCCGTCACCGGACCGAAGCTGTCCACCGCGATGGTCACGGGGCCCATGCCGAGGAAGCCGAACGCCACGAGGCCGAACGCGAAGATCGGCGCGGCGAACGCGAATGCCTGCGGCATCAACGCGGCGACCGGCGAACCGGTGTAGGTCGCGGCGAGATAGCTGATAAGCATCAGGACCAGGATGCACAGGCCGGTCCAGAAGGCGGAGAAGTTGCCGGCGACGAGCCCGGAGAGGATGTTCAGCGACGCGCCGCCGTGGTCGGACGCGGTGACGACTTCCTTCACGTGCTTGGAGTGCGGGCTGGTGAAGATCTTGGTGAACTCGGGGATCAGCGCGCCCGCGATTGTGCCGCAGGAAATGATGATCGAGAGCACCCACCAGAGGTCCGGCATCGCGCTGCCATTGCTGTCCTTGAAGCCCGCGAGCATCGCCCAGCTCGCGAAGAACGTGACAATGATGGAGACGATGGAGGTGAGCCACACGAGATTGGTCAGCGGCGCTTCGAGGTCGAAATCTTTCTTCGTTCCGAAGAGCGACTTGCTTAACACCTTGTTCGCCTCATACGACCCGAGCGAGGTGATGACCATCAGGATGCGCATGGTGAAAATCCAGATGATGAGCTGGCCGCAGATCTCCGTGGTGCCGAGTGCGAGTGCGAGGACCGCGATGAGCGCCACGCCCGTCACGCCGTAGGTCTCGAAGCCGTCCGCCGTCGGCCCGACGGAGTCACCGGCATTATCACCGGTGCAATCCGCGATGACGCCGGGGTTCTTCGGATCATCTTCAGGAAGCTTGAAGACGATCTTCATCAAGTCCGCGCCGATGTCGGCGATCTTCGTGAAGATGCCGCCGCAGATGCGCAGCGCGCTCGCGCCGAGCGACTCGCCGATGGCGAAGCCGATGAAGCACGGGCCGACCAGCTCCTTCGGCAGGAAACAGAGGATGCAAATCATGAAGAAGAGCTCCACGCAGACCAGCAGCAGGCCGACGCTCATGCCGGACTGGAGCGGGATCATCAGCGTGTTGAGCGAGTTGCCCTTGAGCGCGGAGAACGCGGTGCGGGAGTTCGCCACCGTGTTGATGCGGATGCCGAACCACGCCACGCCGTAGCTGCCGAGGATGCCCAGGATGGAGCAGAGCAGGATGACGAGGACGTCGCCCATGCCTTTGTGCTGAAGCACCTTGAAGTAGTAGAAGATGCACGCCGCGATGGCGAACCAGAGGATGGCGAGGAACTTGCCCTGCTGGAACAGGTAGGTCTTGCACGTGTGCCAGATGATGTCCGACACCTCGTGCATGGACTGGTGGACCTGGAGCGCCTTGGTCTGCTGATACTGCACCCAGCCGTAGAGTGTCCCCAGCGCGCACACGACGATGCCGAAATACATCAGCGCGTAGCCGCTCACCTGGCTGCCGAAGAGGTTGAACGAGACCTTGCTCAGGTCCGGCAGGTTGATGTCCGCCTCGCCGGCGAAGGCCGGCAGGGAGGCGAGGAAGGTGACGAGAAGAAACCCAAGGAACCGCGATTTACCTTTCAGCATAATGAGTCTTGTGGACTGTGTTTTCGCCGACGCCGAGCCGTTTTCGGCACCGCGCCGTGCTTTGTTTTGTTAGGCGACGCGCCAGTGAGTAGAGGGAAGCCAACGGAGGGTCAAGCCTGATTCCAAGCGAAGGCCGACGAGCGGTCGGAAAACCTGCAAAAGTATTCAGCGTTCCGTGTTCGGTGTTCAGAAAGGGTGATCCGTGCGCTGCGTTTCCGTCTGAACAGTGAACTGTTCCCCCGCCGCGCCACGGTTCGCGCCGCACACCTCGAAGAGCGTCGCGTGGTTCGAGTGAAACTCGGCAACGCATCCCGTCACTGACCGCCGATCGCCGGGTCCGTCCACGGCGTGTTCGAGTAATACCAGATCGAGGATTCCATCGCCTCCACATGGCCGTCCACGAAGCCCACGTTGCTGCGCTTGCTGTGCCGCAGGTGCGGTCCGCCCCAGTCCTGCCAGTTGCCTGACTTCAGGCTCGTGGCCTGAATGTTGCCGAACCCCGAGGGCCGAATCAGGATCCAGCACCCCGGCTTGTAAATTGAGGTTGGTGTCACGGCCACATCGCCGAGCGGTGAGTCCACGGCCACATCGCCGAGCGGTGAGTCCACGGCCAGCGCGCCGCCGTCGGTGATGGCCACGGTGGAACTGGGTTTAATCACCATCGCCTTCCGGGTCGGCACCTGCGTCGCCCGCTTGCCGATGTCGAAGTTGAGCGCGTAGTTGTTCTTGATGATGCTGGCGCTCCACGAACGCTAGGCCGTGTTCTTGGGCGCGCTCGGGCACCGATACATATTGGTGTTTCCAAGAAGCGGCAGGAGATGTTCCGCCCACGTTTCACCGATGGTGGCTCCGTTCACCCACCGGAAGTGACCCGGCGGCAGGAGGTCGTTGTTCTCCCCCGCGTAAAGATCCATGGCCAGCATCTGCTGCTTCACGTTGCTCACGCACTTGATGCCGAGCGCCTTGCCCTTCGCCTTCCCCAGTGCCGGCAATAGCATCCCGGCAAGGATCGCAATGATGGCGATGACGACGAGCAGTTATATTAGGGTGAAAGCGCCCCGGCGGCGCTGGGTGAAGTTGTGTCGCATGGCGATGCGGCTAGTTGAGCTCGCTGACGCGCACTGTGGCAAGAATTGCCCGCGACAGAAACACGTTTTTTCCGACCAATCTGAACTCACTCTTTCGTCGTCGTTGTCTTCAACTCCCGCTCCCGCAAGATCGCGAAGATCACCGGCGTCACCACGAGGATGTGCAGGAGGCTGCTGACCATGCCGCCGATGACGGGCGTCGCGAGCGGTTGCATCACTTCGCTGCCGGGGCGGTGGCTCCACATGATGGGCAGCAGGCTCGCCACGATGGTCGCCACGGTCATCACCTTCGGGCGCAGGCGCAGGCGCGCGCCGTCCTTGATGGCTTGGATGAGGTCGTCGCGCGTGAAGGGCTGGCCGGCGGCGGCGCGCTCGGCTTGTTTCTTCGCCACCATCTCCTCGAGATATACGACCATCACCACGCCGGTCTGGATGGCCGTGCCGAAGAGCGCGATGTAGCCCACCCACACGCTCACGCTGAAGTTGTAGCCCAAGATGTATTGCAGGAAGACGCCGCCCGTCAGCGCGAACGGCACGGCGAGGATGACGTGCGCCGCCTCCTTCGCCGAGTGATAGACCATGTAGAGCAGCAGGAAGATGATGAGCAACGTGGCGGGGAAGATGTAGTAAAGCGTCTGCTGCGCGCGGACGAGGTTCTCGTATTCGCCGCTGTATTCGATGGTCATGCCGGGTGGGAGCGTGGGTTCAATTTCCGCTTTCACCCGGCGCTTCACGTCCTCGACGAAGCTGGTGAGGTCGCGCTCCTGCACGTTGGCCTGCACGAAGACGCGCAGGCGGCCGTTCTCGCTCGCGATTTCGCTCGGGCCGGTCGTGCGGCGAATCGTCGCGAGCTGGCCGAGCGGCATCTGCTTGCCGCTGGGCGTGGCGACGAGCAAATCGCCGAGGCGTTCGAGGTCGTCGCGTTCGGCGCGTTGCAAACGGACCTGGATGCCGGTGCGCTCGCGTGGGTCCATGCGCTCGGCGGCTTGATACGTCGTGGAAATCACCTTGCCGCCGATGCCAGTCTCGACGGCGTCGAGCACGTCCTGCGCGCGCAGGCCGAAGCGCGCCATCGCCACGCGGTTGACCTCGACTTCGAGATACGGCTTGCCCTGCACGCGGCTCGGCGCGACGCCGACCGCGCCGGGCACTTCGCGCACGATGCGCTCGACCTCGAAGGCCTTTCGCTGCAAGTCGTCGAGCGAGCCACCGAGAATCTTTACGCCGAGCTGCGCGCGGATGCCGGTGGCGAGCATGAGGATGCGGTTCTCGATGGGTTGCAGGAAACCGGGCACGTAACCGGGGACGTTGGAGAGTTTCTCGGTGAGTTCGGCGATGAGCGTTTCCTTCGTCGAGTCAGGTCGCCACGCGGGGTTGCGATAGACGGTGGGAATTCTGATGAAGCCGAGGTAAGTGCGGTTGGTGGGCAGCCACTCGGGCTTGAGCATGATGGTGGTCTCAATCATCTCGACGGGCGCGGGGTCGGTGGCGGTCTCGGCGCGCCCGAGCTTGCCGCCGACGCTCTCGACCTCCGGCAGGCTGCGGATGACGCGGTCCTGCCAAGCCATGACACGCTTCACCTCGGTGAGTGAAGTGCTCGGCAGCAGCACGGGCATGAAGAGCAGCGAGCCTTCGTTGAGCGTGGGCATGAAGTCCTTGCCGAAGCCGGCGAAGGCGTGCGCGAGTTTTAGATGGCCGGCCTTTTCGATGCGTTGCACCCACTCACGCGGAGCGCCGAAGGCCATCGCGAGCGCGACGGTGAGCAAGAGCGCGGCGCTGGCCATTACGGTCTTCCGCCAGCGAAGCGCCCAATCGAGCACCGGGTCGTAGATGGCGAGCAACACGCGCATGACCCAGTTGCGGTCCTCGGCGTGGAACGGTCCGCGCACAAGGAGCGAGCACAGCACCGGCACGATGGTCACGGCGAGAATGGTCGAGCCAATCATCGCGAACGTCTTCGTGAACGCGAGCGGATGGAACAGCTTGCCCTCCTGTCCCGAGAGCGCGAACACCGGGAGGAATGCCAAAATGATGATGACCATCGCGAAGAAGATGGGGCGGCCTACTTGCTGCGCGGAGGTGAGGACGACGGCGAGGGTTTCTTCGGCGGTGAGGCGGGCGGAGTGTTCAGTTTTCAGTGAGCTAGTATTCAGTGGGGCGGCGGCGAGTGGGGGGGCTGGGGCATTTTTCCCCTCACCCCGGCTCTCTCCACCGGTGGGGGCGAGGGAGGAAGCAGCGGTGGTTGCAGCCGGCGCGCCCGGTGTGCCGGCTGCCACTGAAGACTGAACACTGATTACTGAACACTTCCTCCCCTTCTCCTCCTCCGCTCGCTCACAATGTCGAATCACGTTCTCCGTCATCACGATGCCCGCGTCCACGAGCACGCCGATGGCGATGGCGATGCCGGAAAGGGACATGATGTTCGAGCTGACGCCGAACTTCTCCATGAGGATGAACGACACAAGAATCGAGAGCGGCAGCGGCACGGTGACGATGAGGATGCTGCGGAAGTGCCAGAGGAAGATGATGTGCGCGAGCGTCACGAGGAGGATTTCCTCGGCGAGCGCGTGCTTGAGCGTGTCAATGGTGCGATCGATGAGTTCCGCGCGGTCGTAGAAAGACTTGATGGTCACGCCGGGCGGGAGGCTCGGCTGAATCTGGCGAATCTTCTCCTTCACGCGGTTGATGGTCGCGAGCGCGTTCTCGCCGTTGCGCATCACGACGATGCCGCCAACCACCTCGCGGCCGTCCACGTCGAGCGTGCCGCGCCGGAAGTCACCGCCGATTTGCACGGTGGCCACATCTTTGAGGTAAATGGGAATACCGCCGCGCTCCATCAACACGATGTTCTCCAAGTCCTCCAGCGACTTCACAAGACCCAGCCCGCGCACGACAAACTCCATGCCGTTCTCCTCGATGACCTTGCCGCCGACGTTGAGGTTGCTCGCGCCGACGGCGTCCATCACATCCTTCAACGTGACTTTGCGCGCGCGCATCTTGAGCGAGCTGACCTCGATCTGATACTGCCGCACAAAGCCGCCGATGCTCGCGACTTCCGCGACGCCCTGCACGGCGTTGAGCTGGTAGCGGATGAACCAGTCTTGGAGGGCGCGGAGCTGGCCAAGGTCGTAGGAAGGTTGAGAGTGGAGAGTAGAGAGTTGAGAGCCTGAATTCGTGTGTGTGCTGGCGTGAGCGAGCGCGGGGTCAACGTGGAGGTAATATTGATAGACCCAGCCCAAGCCTGTGGCGTCCGGGCCAAGCTGGGGCAGGACGCCGGCGGGGAGTTGCGCAGCGAGGAGGTTCAGCCGCTCCAGCACGCGGGTGCGGGCGAAATAGTTGTCTACCTTCTCCTCGAAGATGATGGTCAGCATCGTGAAGCCGAACATCGAGTTCGCGCGCACGGTCTTCACGCCGGCCAAGCCTTGCAGCCCGACGGACAGCGGATACGTGACCTGGTCCTCGACCTCCTGCGGCGAGCGCCCCGCCCAGTCCGCGAACACGATGACTTGGTTCTCGGACAGGTCGGGGATGGCGTCCACCGGCGTGCGGTAAAGCGCGCGCGTGCCGAACGCGATGAGGACGAACACGCCGCACACCACGAGGAAGCGGTTCCGCAATGACCATTCGATGAGGCGGTTAATCATGCGGGATCATTCCTTGGGATGTGCGACGCGGGCGGTCATCACTTCTTCGCAGCGAGCTTGGCGAGGAACTTTGCCGGCTCCTTTTTGAAGTCCGGCAGGCAGCTCTTGCAGCAGAGCTTCACTTCCTGACCTTCGTGGACATACACGACGGGTGCTCCCATCGAGCCGAGCTTTTCGCCGGAGACGATGCACACGTCGAGCGGGTATGGCTTCGCGGCCGTCTTGACGTCGGCACCCGCCTTCGGGGCCTCGGTCTTGGGCGCGTCGGCTTTTGGTGCCGCTGGTTCTTTCTTGTCGCAGCCGATGAAGACGGCGGCGGCAAGCGTGGTGATGAGGATTGCGGATGTGGCTTTCATTGTTTCTGGGTGTTTGTGTTTGTGTTTGTGTTTTGTGGAACGACGCTCTTTGTGAGTGCCGAAATTTTCTGGAGGAACTTCGCCGGGTTCGCCTCGAACTCGGGCTGGCAACCGGAGCAGCAGAACTTCACCTGCTGACCTTGGTAAATCAGCGTCGCGGGCACGCCCATGGAGCCGAGTTTCTCGCCACCGACGATGCACACGTCGAGCGGGTAGGGCTTCACACCGGGCGGCAACGCCTGCGCAGGTGTCGTTGGCGCAGTGGGGGTGGATTCGCCGGCCTGTGAGTCGAGCTGCGCCTGGCCATCAATGAGCAGGTTGCCCGTGGTCACGATGCGCTCGCCGGGTTTCACGCCCTCGAGGATTTCCCAATGCTCGTCGCCGGCGCGGCCGAGCTTCACGCGTCGCTGCTCATAGGCGCCACCACCCTTGTCGACATAGACCACGGTGCGGTCACCGGTGTGCAGCACGGCGGAGCGCGGCAGCGTGAGAACTTCCGGTGTGTCGAGCCTCACGATGGCTTCGGCGTAAGTCTTGTGCAGCAACTCGCGGCGAGAGCGGCCCTGCACTGTGAGGAGCGGGTTCTGCAACTCGACGCGCACGCGGGCGCTGCGGGTCATGTCGTTGAGGTTTGGGTCAATGAACGCGATGGCCGCGACGAACTTCTTGCCCGGCGCGCTCGGCACGGTGATTTCCACTTCCTGCCCCACGCGCACCCACGCGAAGTCGCGTTCGTAGAGGTCGAACTGAAACCACATGGTGAAGAAGTCCGCGAGTTCGAAGAGCTTGTCGCCCTCCTTCACGAACTGCCCTTCGTAAATCTCGCGCGTGATAACGGTGCCGCTCACAGGCGCGAGGATTTCGCTGAGGTGATTCGTCTCCGCCTTGAACGGCAGCTTCGCTATCTGCGCAGTCGTGAGTCCGTAGCGGGCGAGGCGCTGCTCGGCGGCGGCGAGCAAGCGCTTGTGCTCGGCGGTGAGTGCGTAGCTGTGCGCCATCTGGCTCTGGCGGAAGAGCAACGCATATTCGCGCTCGGCGTTCAGGAGCATCGGGCTATAGAAAGTCGCCAGCGGCTCGCCTTCCTTCACCTCCGCGCCGATGAAGTTCACGTGCAACTTCTCGATGCGGCCCTCGACGTAGGCAGAGAGGCGGCGGTGCTTCGCGTCGTTGTCGTCAATCGTGCCGGCCACGCGCAGCGTGCGGATAAGCGGGCGCTTGCTCGCTTCGGCAGTTTGCACGTGGATGGCCTGAATCGAATTCGTGCCGAGGCTCACCGTGCCGGCCGTGAGCTCGTAACCCTTCTGTCCCTCATAAATGGGCACGAGTTCCATGCCGCAGACGGTGCATTTTCCCGGTTTCTCCGCCTTCACCCACGGGTGCATGGAGCTTTGGTAGTAAATCACCTTGCGCCCGGAGGAACCGGACTTGGCGGCGGGCGCGTGGTTGTGCGCGCCGCCGAAATGGTTCGCAGCGAACCAACCGCCGGCCGCAGCCAGCGCGGCGGTGGCGAGGAGGGCACGGGGAAGCTTGGCGTTCATTCTGGAAAGTAGTTTAGTGATGGACGATACGTGTGCGTGCTATTTAGCTGATGGCGCAGGACCCGCGTATCCGTGCTGCAGCCGGCCGGTGAGCTGAACGAGCAAGCGCCCGAGCTGGAAGTAGTCCGGCAGGTCACAGAGCGCGGCCAGTTCCACGAGGGCCTGATGTTGCTCGAGGATGGCGCGGTCTTGCACAAGCTGTGCATCGAGGAAGGCCCGACGCGCGTCGAGGATGTCACGCAACGCGCCCCGGTTGCCTTCCCACATGACCAAGTGGGAGGCCATCGCCTGCTGCGTGCGCTGGAGGATTTCGTCGCGATACAGCACGGCTTCACGATACGCGGCATCGGTGGCGAGCGTGAGGCGCAGGACTTCCTCGCGCACGCTGAGTTCGTAATCGGCCATCTCTGCCTCGATGGTGCGGACCTTCGCTTCATCACGTCGGAGGTCGGCGCGATACTTGGGGGCGTTCCACCACGGGAGGTTCAGGCTCACCGTGAACGTCCCTTCGCGGAAGCCTGCGTCGCCGCTGAATTGGCGGCCTTGAAGGCCGAGGCTCACGTCGGGCCGGCGCATCGTCTCAGTGAGCCGAGTGACAGCCTCAGCCTGCGCTTTCCCCTGTCGGAGCACTTTCAGACGCGGCTCATTCGTCGCGGCATAACCGGCTAAGGCAGGCGAGTAAACCACAGGTGGCATCAGGCGCGGGAATTCGACGCGCGGCCAGGGCGATTGCAGCTCGCGACCGAGCAGCCGGTTCAGCGCTGCTTGTTCCTTGCGCAGTCGGTTCTGCTCGGTGCGCAACGCCTCCGTTCGTTTGCTCTGCTCGTTCTGCATCTGGAGCAAGTCCGTATGCGAGCCGAAGCCGGCCCGGAACCTCTCCTCGCCGAGCGCGATGAGTGTGTCGAGCCAGGCGAGGTCGTTCGCGATGAAGGCAGTCGTCCGATGCACGAGCGCGATGCGCAGCAAGCCTTTGGTCAAGTCCCGGCGAAGCAGCGCCTCCCGAAAAGCAGCTTCGGTGGCCTGTGTCTGCGTTTCGGCGACGAGGATGTCGCGGCTCAACCGAGGCCGGCTCCAGAGCGGCAACTTCTGCTCAACACCATATACAAGGTCGCCGTCCTCTTCGATACGACCCCGGCGCGGGCCGGCGAGGACGCCGCCGAAGGAGAACTTCGGGTCTTCCCAAATCCGAACGGTCTCCGTGCCGAACTGACTGGCCGTGACACGCGCCTCGGCCACGCGCAGGCCGGAATTGTTAGTGCGACCCTCCTCGAACAGCACGGTGAGAACGGTCGGCGACAGGGAAATTGTGTTCGTTTCCTCCACAATTGTGGCCGCCTCAAGGCCCATGGTAATTCCGCACAAGTAACTGATTACTAATAAGATAAACACGCTTAACTTCATAACGAAATGTCATCTAACCAAACCAAGCAGGGGACAAATGCACGCACCAACGCGATGCGTGGACACACTACGACTGGGAGGCGGGAATCAGATGAGGTAGCTGCAATTCCGCACATACAGCGGAACGGCAGCAGGGGCGGGGGGAGCGGGGAAGAAAGCGGGCGAAGGGACGGCTTCGAGCCGAACGAGGACGAAGTGGGCAACCGCTTGGAAGGCGGCGAGCATTTGCGTTCGGGAATTATCGGGAGCCGGGGCGGGGACGACCGGCGCGGGCGCTGAGTCCGGCGACTTCATGCAACAAGTGGAGTCACCACACCCGCAGGCGGTCGCGCTCTCGCAGAGTTGCTTGGCGGGGGACGCGAAGGCAGGCAGGTGCGAGAGCACCAGTGCGAGGCTGAACAGGATGGTTGCGAGGGCCTTCACGCGGGAGCAGTGTAGTGACTTTGACGCCTGAGTCAAAGGGAAGTTCAAGGATTGCCACAAAGGGGCACACGAAGGCTCAAAGACTAAGTTCCACATGGAACGCTCGCCACTCCGCCACCCCTTCCCGCCTTTGCGCCTTCTTGAACCTCTTTGTAGCTACAAATCCCCGCAGCAACCCGCATATCCCGGGACATCGTCCTGATGCTCGGCGGCGGCGCACGCAATCGCCTCCCCAGCCGGGGCGCGCTTCATGGCGATCATCACCACGCTAATGTCGGCGGGGCTGACTCCGGAGATGCGGGCGGCCTGACCGAGGGTGGCTGGGCGAATCTGAGTGAGCTTGAGGCGTGCCTCGGGACGGAGGTTGCGGAGGGACGTGAAGTCCAGCCAGTCCGGGATGCGTTTGTCCTCCATCGTGCGGAACTTGGCTATCTCACCCTCCTGCCGCTGGATGTAGCCATCGTATTTCAGGGCGATTTCCACCTGTTCCACCACCTCCACGTGAAGTGTCTCGTCCCGGTGCGGCAAGTCCCCATAGCTCACCTCCGGCCTTCGCAGCATCCTCGCCTGCGAATCCGACCCGACGTGCGTCTTCGCCAGTCGGTCCAACTCCGTCGCGATGGCCTGCCGCTTGGCCGCGACCTTCTGCCACAAGCGTTCCGGCAACAGCCCCACGTCCCGGCCGATTTCCGACAGCCGCAGGTCCGCGTTGTCCTGGCGCAGCAGCAGGCGATACTCTGCCCGGCTGGTGAACATCCGATACGGCTCGACGGTTCCCTTGGTCACGAGGTCGTCGATCAGCACCCCGATGTAAGCCTGGTCGCGGCGGAGCACCACCGGCTCGCGGCCCTGCACCCGGCGGACGGCGTTGATGCCCGCCATCAAGCCTTGGGCCCCCGCCTCCTCGTAGCCAGAAGTCCCGTTGATTTGGCCTGCCAGGAATAGGTTGCGGCAGACCTTCGTCTCCAAGCTGGAGTGCAACTGCGTGGGGAAGGCGAAGTCATACTCCACAGCGTAGGCTGGCCGCATGATTTCCGCGCGTTCGCACCCGATGATGCTGCGGACCATCTCGTATTGCACCTCGAACGGCAGGCAAGTGGAGAAGCCATTCACGTAAATCTCATCCGTCGCGATGCCTTCGGGCTCGATAAAGATCTGCTGCCGCTCCTTCTCCGGGAACTTGACAATCTTGTCCTCGATGCTCGGGCAATACCTCGGCCCGACGCCCTCGATCACGCCGGAATACATCGGCGACTTGTGGATATTGGCCCGGATAATCTCGGCCGTGCGCGCTGTCGTCCAAGTAATATGGCAAGGCAACTGCCCGCCGGCCTGAGCGAGGATGGAGCCGGGAGGATACGGGCCGATGGAATTGGTTTTAGTCCCGCCGTCGTAGGTTTGTTCCACGTGGAACGCCCGAGTCCCTTTCCCCCTATCTCCTATGCCCAACTCCCTATCCCCTTCCCCGAACAACTCTTCCTTCCAATAAGTGAACCACGGCACCGGCTCATCGCCCGGCTGGGGGTCCAGCTTCGTGAAGTCTATCGAACTCCTCACCAAACGGGGCGGAGTGCCAGTTTTAAGCCTCCCAAGCTCAATTCCGATCTCCTTTAACGACGCAGAGAGTCCCATCGCTGCAGCTTCTCCGGCTCGCCCGCCGGACTGTTGATTCGCTCCGACGTGCATCAGGCCGCGCAGGAAGGTGCCTGTGGTTATAACTACCGTTCGCCCAAGGTATTGCACTTCGAGCGTTGTCTCCAATCCTTTTATCTCCCCGTCTCTGTGAAGCAGCTTGACTGTCTGGCCTTGCTTACAATCCAGATTAGCCTGCTTCTCGCACAACCACTTGAGCCTGAACTGGTAAGCCTTCTTGTCGCACTGCGCTCGGGGCGCGCGCACACTCGCCCCTTTGGAGGTGTTGAGCATGCGGAACTGCAGGCCCGTCATATCCGTCGCGCGGCCCATCTCCCCGCCTAGCGCGTCAATCTCTCGGGCGAGGTGCCCCTTCGCCAAACCCCCGATGGCGGGGTTGCAGGACATCTGGCCGATGGTATCGAGATTGATGGTGAGCAGCAGCGTCTGCGCGCCCATGCGCGCGGCCGCGAGCGCGGCCTCCACGCCGGCGTGCCCGGCACCGACCACGATCACATCGTATTGCTTGGGATACACGAACGCCATGCGAACGGCATTTTAACGACCCCTCCACTCTTGCCAATCAATCTCTGCGCCGTCCCGCTCAAACCGCCCGTTTCCTGCTCCCACTTGACATGGTAAACTAATGAATGATGTTACAAAGTTTAACTCGTCTGAATGGCCGCCCAGTAAGCGACCGCCGGCCGGGTGGAAAGGAAAATGGGTAAAACAATGCTCTATGCAAACATATCAGCCGTCCTCAGCGACGCCGACAAAGCCACCATCATCACGAAGCTCAACGAGGCGAAAGCCCTGTTGCCCTTCCTCATCAACCTCACCAACGAGGAAAAGAAAGGCCTCCAAAGCCTCACCCCCGGCAACGAGCCGTTCGTCACCAAGGCGCTCACCTACGCCGAGGCGAACCCCGGCCTTGTCCCGCCGTTCGTGAACATCCCCGAGTTCCGCAAGGACTACAACCTGGCCGTCGCCATCGGCCTCGTGCAACAAGTCCTTCTGCCCTTCGTGGAAGGCGTGGACGACACCAGCCGTGCCGGCGGCAACGAGGCCTGGGAGGCCGCCCTCAAGTTCTATCGCGCCGTGCAACTCGCGGCGGAGATGAACGTCCCCGGAGCGCAGACCATCGCCGAGGACCTGGGCGAGCGCTTCGCCAAGGCCAGCGCGAGCAATAACAACCCGCCGGCGCCGCCCAATCCCTAAACCAACCCCGGCGAAACGGCATCCAAGGCCTGAATCACCGCTCCCGAGCTGTGATTCAGGCCTCTTTCGTTAAAGGATACTGAAACGAACCATAACCACCTTGTTCTGGAGCATAAAATCACCATTCCAGACCGATAATCCAGTGTTCCAGACCACTGAAACACAGCTCCAGAGCAGTAAAACAGTGCTCCTTTACCCTGGTCCAGTGCTCGGGAGCAGGGAATCGGAGCTCGGGAGCGATGCGGGTGGGAACGACTCTCCTTTCGCTGGCCAGTGCAGATTGACCCAGCCGCACCCGGAAAGCGGCTCACCGGTCCAGCGGGCTGCGCACGCCGATGCCCGGCTTCTGCATGACGTGCGTGTAGATTTGCGTGGTGCTCACATCCTTGTGGCCGAGCAACTCCTGCACGGTGCGGATGTCATAACCATGTTCCAGCAGATGCGTGGCGAAGGAATGGCGCAACGTGTGACAGGTGGCGCGCTTGCCCAGCCCGGACTTCTTCACCGCCGCCTGCATCGCCTTCTGCACCGCGTTCTCATGCACATGATGGCGACGCAATCCCCCCGACTCCGGATCCTTGGAAAGCTGCTTGGCGGGGAAACACCACTGCCACGCCCAACTGCCGGCGGCGGAGGGCATCTTTTTTAAGTAAGCCCCAGGAAGCCACACTTGCCCACGACCGGCTGCACGCTCCTGCTGGTGCAATTGCCGCACCCGCTCTAAATGCTCCCGCAACGGCTCCGCTACCGATACCGGCAGCATCGTGACCCGATCTTTGTCGCCCTTTCCACTCCGCACGGTGATCTGCAAGCGAGCCAGATCAACATCCTTCACGCGCAAGCGCAGGCCTTCCAGCAGCCGCAGACCACTGCCGTAGAGCAACTGAGCTATCAGTTGAGTCGTCCCCTCCAAGGCGGCGAGCAAC